>CDZI01064092.1_pt1 | contig 108432 bp, 83 predicted proteins | sample 554811 | NCBI WGS metagenome assembly CDZI01 (sample SAMEA3182110, study PRJEB8094) | gut metagenome | biome: human; feature: gut; material: Stool; isolation source: human stools | place: Canada | collected 2013-04-23
TGCTCCGGTATGGCGGGCGTGATGGACGCGCTGTACCGGCAGATGAACGAGCAGTGCGCCGCCTACCTCTCGCATATTACGATCACGGATATTGAAACACAACTTTTTGCACAGAAATAGGAGGATTTGATTATGCTTACCATTACGACCAACAGCTTTGAAAATGACGTCCTGCACGCGGACAAGCCCGTGCTGGTGGATTTCTGGGCCCAGTGGTGCCCCTACTGCCGCCGTATTGCCCCGGCCTTCAACAAGGTGGGGGAGCAGTACGCCGACACGCTCATCACCGGCAAGATCAACTATGACGAGGAGCCGCAGCTCATCGAGCGCTTCGGCATCGACACTATCCCCACGCTGATGCTCTTTAAGAATGGTGAGGTGCTCGGCTCTATTGTCGCGCCCGGCTCCAAGGCGGCCATTGAGACATTTATCCGGGAAACGCTGGCGCAGTGAGGGCGTGGCTATGGAAAAGATCTATGACATGATCGTCATCGGCGGCGGCCCCGCCGGATACACTGCCGCCCTGTACGCCGCCCGTGCCGGGCTTTCCACACTGGTGCTGGAAAAGCTCTCTGCCGGCGGGCAGATGGCGCTGACGGAGCAGATCGACAACTATCCCGGCTTTGAGGGCGGCATCGACGGCTTTACGCTGGGCGAAAAGATGCAGCAGAGCGCCGAGCGCTTCGGCGCGGTGACGGAGCTGGCAGAGGTGTACAAGGTTAGCCTTTCCGGGAGGATCAAGACGCTGGACACCAGCGAGGGCGTCTTTCAGAGCCGCACGGTGGTCATCGCCACCGGCGCGTCGCCCCGCCCCTTGGGCATTCCCGGCGAGGATACGCTCACGGGAAAGGGCGTTCACTATTGCGCCGCCTGCGACGGCGCGCCCTATCGGGGCAAGACCGTGGCGGTGGTGGGCGGCGGCAACTCCGCCGCGGCGGACGCCCTGACCCTGTCCCGCATTGCCCAAAAGGTCTACCTCATCCACCGCCGCGACAGCCTGCGGGCAACGAAGGTCTATCATGAGCCGCTGATGAACGCACCCAACATGGAATTCTGTTGGAACAGCACCGTTTCCGCGCTGCTGCACGAAAGCCGCCTGACGGGGCTTCGGCTAAAAGACGTCAACACCGGCGCAGAGCGTGACCTTGCCTGTGACGGTGTGTTCATCAGCGTGGGACGCGCCCCGGCCACGGAGCTGTTCCGAAGCGAGCTGGCGCTGGACAAATCCGGTTACATCGTGGCGGACGAATCCACCCGCACCAGCCTCCCCGGCGTGTTCGCCGTGGGCGACGTGCGAACCAAGGCGGTGCGGCAGGTGGTCACCGCCGTATCGGACGGCGCAGTGGCTGTCCACTACGCAGAGGAATATCTGGCAGAGAATCGGTAAAGGGGCTGCAAACGATCCTCTCATCGGCAGTTCCTGTCCGCAGGCAACACGATCGCGACCATGCCTCATAGGGGTGCAGGGTAAGAGAATTTAAGGAGACAATATATGTGGCTGTTTTTAGGAATTTCTGCGATCATTTTTACAGGATTCAATTTGATTTGCTCTTTTAAAAGTAAGAATGCAAAATGGTTTAGATTCGCAGCCTTATCTTTCACTGCATTGACCGTATGTTCCTTTTATTCAGACGAAGCGATGCGTGTGCTAAATGAAGATTGGGGAGGCTTGATGGATATCATGCCAACCATGAGCAAGGCTCTGTGGGTATGTGTAGGAATATCGATTTTATTAAACTCTGTTTCGCTCTTTCAAGAGAAATAACCACATGTCTGTCATTGGGGAGTCACTATAGAAAAGCGCAACCGATTTTTGTCGATTGCGCTTTGGTGTTTTTGATTATCAGACCGTTCGGGGCTGTACTGCTACTGTGTGTACGGTAAAAACTCGGTTAAAATCACAGAGCCGTCCTCGCCGCTCATATTGATGGAATAGCTTATGGTTTCGCCGCTGTCATCGACATAGGATACCCCGTAATACGGCAGCAACCCATAGAATGTCATATTCAGCAGCAGCGGACGATCCGGTGTCAGCTCGTCCAGAGCATACAGTTCTTCTGTGGAAAATGATAGGCTGTTGCTCATGGGAGAAGCCTCGATTCCCAGCACCTTGAAGTCCTTTACGGCATACTCGCAGGAAAGCAGCACCCTGGCCAGCGGCTCTGCCGTACTGACGGAAACCTCGTGGTAATCAGAAAGGCCGACCAACACATCCTCCGCCCAATGCGCCTGAATCGCAGGCTCAAACGCCTGCCGGATACGCTGCAAAGCGTGCTCTTTTCCCGCTTCTTCGGTTTCCCCGTTATACAAATCCCAGAACAGGAAACGGCAGGACGGGAAGTTTCCGGTTTCCCCTTTTGTCACAAAATAGGTGTACTGCTCATAGGCGCAGACTCTGCCGTCGGCATCGAGGTACATCCCTCCCACCCACGGAACAGCGTCAGTAGAATCCGCCAGAAACGCGGGTTCCCAACAATAGACCGTGTAGCTGCCGCTTTCGTCCGTAAGGACTTCTTTTTGATAAAACTGCACAACCTCATAGCCGGTGAGGATATCCGTTCGGGATGGAGAGACGCAATGCGAAACCAATCGCTGCGCACGCCGGTCAAGAGTGTCCCGGTAGTATGCATAAGCGTCTTTATCTACATGTTCTTCGGTGCGGTAGCTGTTGCGGATCAGCCAGTAGAGCGTTTCGTCCTCAAAGCTCATGCTAGAGCTGTCGCCTTTTCCGTTAAAGTAGATGCCGTTTATATGGTTTTCATCCAATCCGGCAAAGAAAACGAAGTGTTCGTCAGATGAACTGTATGCGTCAGGCCCCCCGGAGAGGTATATCTCCATCGTATAATGGTCCAAGCCCTGACCGGGCTGCTCGCCATGGTGTTCCGCTGCGGCATTGAGGACGGAGGCCATGTCTTCGGCGCTTACATGCTCACGAGAAAAGAATGATGAGATATATTTGATTTCCTCTGCTTTTACCGTTGCCATCCGTTCGACAATCCCCGCTTTTGCAGAGTCCCCATCGTCCGGCTCGTTTGGCTTTGCGCCGCAGCCCGCTGTCAGCAGGCAGAGCGCAAGCGTCAGCACAATAATTGGCAGTCGTTTCATAAAAGTGTTCCTCCTTTCGGGCATATCATCATCTTTCACTTTGTGCGGATAAACTCATCCAATATAATTATATCATGCAAAGCACGAACTTTTCAATTACAGTCTCCATACAAATGTGTAATTTTTCTATGAACGCCGCACTTTTTCGCTGCTTTGCTGGCTGCTCTCCGGCGTTCTGCGCTGTATTGCGCGGTCAGGCGAAAGGAGAAACGCCCCAAACGATGCGGAGTATATTTCGCCTTGCCTTATCGGCTGATTTGCCACTTTTCCAGCTCTTGACTGCATTTTCACGATGTTTTGTTTGTGCGGCTTTTCAGCCACTCCACCAGTTCATTTTTCATCACCAATTTACGCCCGCCGATCCGCAAAGTTGGGAAGTCCGGGCTGCTCAAAAGGTTATATGCCCCCGCTTTGGAAATCTGCAACGCTTCGGCAAGCCGCTTTGCATCCATCACATCGGGCATGGCTTCAAACGGTTCTCTGCTCATAGAATCTCCTTTCCCGCAGAAACGGCAGCAGCTACCATTTCGGTAACTGCTGCCGTTTCTGCGTCTGTTTACTTGTCCAAATACTTCTGATACTCCACTGTCACATAGTCTTCATAAGCTCCTGCGATTTTGGCGATCCGCTTATGGACTGCGCTGGCGGTCTTGTAGCCAACCTTGTCTGCAATCTTCTGTTCAGTCAAGCTGTCCATATTCAGCCCTCTACTATATATGGCATGAGAACGGCTGAATTGTTCCAATGCTTCCAAACTTTTTCGAAAAAAACTCGGAATGGATGGGATAAGATTGATTTAAGGCAATTATACCTGAAAGCTGTGAATAAATCTATTGCTTTTCGTGGCGGCAAAAAATAACGGGTATCCGACTCTCACCAGATACCCGTTATTCCGTTGCCAATCCCGCCTGACAGATGCTCATTTCGTAATTTCGGTCTAAACCTGTTTTACGAACACCTGTCTATCGGAGTCGGGGATTTCTTATATTGGCAGCAATGCGCAGCCCTTAGCCGATCGCGGAGCTTTTTCTATCCGGGTTTGGACGCCAGCCGTCCATAAGTTCGTCATTCTCCATGATAAAGGGGCTCGCCATATCCTGTCCCCATGAGGTGTCATATTTCCCCATAAGCGAGTGCTTCAACATTACTCTTGATGACCTTGTGAAGGAAAAAACAATCAATCAGGGTACAATGGAAGCACCGCCGAAGGTAGAAGATGCCAAAGTTTCGAAAGCCATAGAGATGAAGGTAGGTATTGGCCTTTGTTTGATTGGTGCTGTATGTCTAATCCTTTTCGGAGTTTTGATGGTCATGAGTCCAAGCGCAACAGAGCAACTAAATACTGCTTCGACGATTACTCTAAGTGGATCTGGCGCACTTCCCATCCTATGTGTGTTTTCGATGGTTGTAGGCCTAATACTAATACTACGCAAAAAATGAAATGGATGGTAAAGCGTATGAAAAAGCTGAGTTATTTGTTTATTGCTATTGCAATCCTGCTATCTGACATTATAAATCTACATTAGCCAACCCTAACCTGTACTTCGGGAACACAAAAGGGAATTGGGAGTTACAAAAAAACACTTGTCAACTCGAAAAAAATCGAAGGCTTCGCCTTGAGAGAAATTTCAAGAAAGCCCCGCCGATGAGAAATTACTCGAACATCCTGAAAAGAGAGTTTTTGGATATCATATCCTATATGCAGAAAGGATTGCCCCAATACGGGCCAATTTGATACAGCTTTTCATTCGCTTTTTGCGGAGAAATCTCTGCACTTTTCCATGCCCTTTTTCAGGCCTATGTGTTAGTGAACCCGTCTCTGACTTTCTTGCTCAGTGACGGGTTCTTTTGACGGATTATCTTAATGAGATGATGCCGGGGTCAAAACAAGCCTTTTATGTATGACCAATAGCAAAGAGCTGGAAAAATAGCGCTGAAATGAGCACCCAGAGGAAATGGCCTTTTGAGGCTGTCTCTCTGGGGGCTTATTTTTCATAGAGTAGATTTTAGTCATTTTATTCTTTTGCTATCCAAATATTGGATTGATAATCGTAACCATCAAAGCTAATGGTGCATAGGCTCCTACGAGATAATAGTAGCGGTTCATCGAAATGACCCCGAACGGAATTGGAAGGTAGTGTCGGATGGTGAACAACGGAAAATCTGCCAAGCGAATGGTGGTAAAAGCACAAATCGGAGCCAGAACGGCTCCGATTTCTACTTTTTTTGTTATCTTCAAGGGATGATTGTTATTTAACTTTCTCCACAGAAGCGATTGTGCCCTCAAAGGGATCAACCTCTGATAACGCGCCGGTGTAGGTCACAGTGACGGAGTCACCCACAGCAACATCATCATACCCTTCCGGCTTTGCGGAGGAGTCGATGGAAAACTGGTAGGAAGCGCCTTGGTCATCCGTCACAACAAACATAAAGTCCTTTTTCTCGTCCAGCTTGCCGGTCAGGGTGCTTTCCTCCTGCTGCGCTCCGCTTTGAGTGCCGGCATTGGAATCTGTGTCCGTGCCGGATGTCTGGCTGCCGCAAGCGGTAGCCAGCGCCAAAATACATACAACCGTCAGCAATACAAATAATTTCTTTTTCATCATACGAATCCTTTCTGATATGCTTCTTTTAAGAGGTCTTGATAGATGTTTTTTTCAATCGTGAATTCCGGCATCCCCATAGAGCCTGCCGCAATCGCGAATTCGTCGAAGACCAACACGAGATTTCCGTTTGCGTCGAGATAGAAATTCTGCTCCGCGTCGATCCCAGCAAAATCCTCCGGGAAGTATGCGAGGGCTTGATTTGCGGACATCTGCGCTTCCACTTGCCGCAGCACCTCATTGGACAGCACTGACACATAATCGGTCCCATCGCGGAAGAGATCCCTCAGAGAGATCATTTGTCCCGTTGCTTTGTCAATGTGATAGAAGCGGCTGAAGGCATAGCTGCTGGCTTCCGTTTGTGTGGCGTCTATGCGAAGGGTAAACCATGTGTCCGTGTTAGTAAGCACCACGCTGGATACACGCAGATCCTGATAGCCATTTCCGATGCGTTCACAGTCTTTGTAAAACTGCGTCAGCAGCTCGTCGGTGTATGCGCGGACTTCCTGATTTACCGTATCAGCTGCATCGCTGCCGGATAACTCCGGTACGGAGATATCCATAGAACTATGTCCATCATTGTAGGCGTAACTCCGGAAGGTGACCACTTTCACCAACGCCCCCAGCCCAGGGACCTCCGCCATCGCTGCCGCAGCTGCGGGGGATACGTTTGGAATTGTGATGAACAGCGCAAGCGCTGCCGCGGCCCATGTTTCCCAGTGGCGTCGCTGACGCCGCCGGGAATTTTCGTCCAGAGCCGCGCAGGTTTGGAACACCCGACCGGCATAATCCTCCGGGAGCGGAAATGATTCCTCAGCGGCACGCTGGTGGAGCAACTCGTCAAATTGATCCATAGACCCCTCCTTGTTCATCGGCCAGCAAAAGGCGCAGCTGCTTTCTGCTGCGGGACAATCTGGTTTTTACTGCTACATCGCTGATCCCTAAAGTGCGGCTGATCTCCCGAATGGAAAATCCGTCATAATAGAACAGTGTTACCACGGAGCGCATTTCCGGGTTTAGTGATAGCACCGCTTCCCATAGGGACAGCCGCTCAGTCGGATCCGGATCGTCTGCAGGCAGAAAGTCCTGTACTTCAGACAGATCAGTGATTGGCCGGTACTTCCGGCATAGGTCATAGCAGTTGTTAACTACGATCCGCAGGATCCACGATTTGAATTTTGCAGGGTCCCGCAGGGCATCCAGCTTCGTAAAGGCAGTACAAATGGCACTCTGTACCGCATCCTCTGCGTCTTCGTCGGTTGACACGATTGCCCGGGCGGTTCGGAACATGGCCGTCTGATTCTGCAGCACCAGACGGGTGAAGTCATCTTTATCTAATCTTTTTACCACACTGGATGGCCTCCTATCAAGCCCCTTGCTTTCCGGTCATCTATATAGACGCTTTGAGCACGAAAAAGGTGGCAGCATTTGAATTTTTTTCTTTGGCTGGAGTGGTTGATCCGTTTCGCGGCGCTGGCCCTTTTTTATTGTGTTTGGCAAAGTACAGGGCAGATTGCCCGATGAATGAAATCTGCTGTGATTCCGATATTTTTACCATATACCAGAATGAGACCGGTTTTGTCAAGAGGAGTAAGGATGTTTCCCTGCAGCTGCTTTCTACAATTGTATAATGCTCGATACAGGATATGTATGGGGTCCGAAGTCGATTGTGTTTTTAGATGCATCAAGAGAAATTAAAAGTTCCAATTATGCCCACATCGATCATGATATTATATATCACTCAATTCCGCAGATGCTCATGTACTGTCTTTCGAGCTGATAGGCACTCATACCATGACTATCGATTTTCCTGGTGAATCGCAGCAGGCGCTCAGAAGTTAATGCTTCCCCCTCTGCAAGCAGCCTTACTCCCGCTTTCTTGGATCATCATTCTAAAATCAGTCTGAATGGCAGCAAGTGCTTCGTCAGCATCGTACCGAGCACTGCGAATGGAACGAAAACCGATGCTGACAGCGGCATGAAAGGCGTCTACGTGACTCTCAGCAGTGACCTGACGCTGAATGGTACGCCGAAGGACGCGGGCAGTTATCTGGTATCCGTTCATATTGAGGACAATCAGGGCCGCACCGCGGATAGTAATGCCCTGCCCTTCCGCATCTACACCGGTGAGGAAACGCTGGCAGACCAGATCAAAGTCGAAAATCTGAAACAGTATCAGAGCGGCCTCTACGCATGGGATATCATGGAGCCTTGGGCCATTAAAAACTTCGGCAGCAATGTGGACGGTGAAGAAAACAGCGTTCGCGTGCCGGAGAAACTGGAGGTTTGGTACGGTTCCCATGAAAGCGGCACCTACGGCGTTCTGGGCTATGATATTCCGTGGGACGATGTGAAAGCCAGCAACATTCCCCAAACCCTGTATATCCCCAACGGCTGTAATCTGACCCTGATGAATATGAAGATCCTCAGCAGCGTCCGCATCGTGGTGGAAAACGGCGGCAAACTGACGCTGCGGGACTCCACCGTGCAGGGCATCATTGATGTGCAGAGTGGCGGCACATTCTCTATGAACTACAACGCCTACAACAAGAAATATGAAACTGGTGCGTCCATCTGCGGACAGCTCCGCATGGAGGATGGCTCTATTCTGGAAAACGCGGCAATCTACTCTCATGCGAACTATCTCGCAAACGGCGATCTGACCGACCGTACTACGCATGAGCCGGTCGTTATGACCACCGGCAACGTACAGGTCAAGGGACAGGTGTTCATCAGCGGCGATGCAGGCGGCTCCGAGATCGGCCAGTCTGGTCTGCGCGTAAGCGGCACGCTGACGCTGGATAATGGCGCTGTTCTGGCGGTTTACGGCGGCAAAGGCACCGTGGTGGATACCAAGGGCGGTACTGCAATCGAACTGAACAACGGTACGATCACCGGCGGCGGCAAGGTGATTGCACTCGGCGGAGAGGTGCTCTGGAAGGACGGCGGCGCAGCCGTTTCCGGCACCGGCACAATCGCCACTACCGAAGCCTATTTGCAGGGCGCAACGGCGTATACGCATTCCCCGTCCAAGCCACAGCCGGGCAAAGCCCATGACGATACCGTAACGGTGACAGCAAACCGCCGACACGTTGCGGACGGCGAACTGATTGACGCCGTTGATGACCCGTTGGCAGACCTGTACTGGAAAGCCAGCATTGATGCTACTCCTAACCTGAGCAAGTATGCAATCACCCCGACCCCCGGCTATGTGCTGATGAACATCCCCTACAATGCGTTCTACGCAGCAGAAAAGGGTGATAACGATACGGCGGCTCAGGTGGACGCGGTTTCCTCCGCAACCAAGAGCAAGCCGCTGAGCAGTCTCGCAGCAAATTCCTATCATAACAACAGCGATGGCTCGGATATTTCCGGCATCATTTATCCGGTATATGTGCCCGACCTCTCCGCACTGCACGGCTACAAGCAGGTGAAGGACAGTGATACGCTCACCATCACCGTTACGCTGCGCGGTAAAGAGACTACCACGACTTACAAGGGCAAGGACACGCTGTTTGGCGCACCGGATTATTCGTACTATGCGCTTTCTGCGGAACCGACTTCCTACAAGGCACTGACCGTGTCGAATGGCACGTTTTCCTTCGGCAAGGCAACCGCGATTGCAACTGCAGCATCTGGTGCGTCGGTAACTCTGACTACGAACGGACGTCACGCCTACTATGCGATGAAGGTGGCAGGCCTTGCGGAGGATATTGCAAGCAATGTTTCCGCTGTCACACTGCATACCACGGACGGCAATGTCTACGGTCTCCGTCATGTTGTGGGAATCTGGCGCGGCGCGGAACTGGGTTTCGGTGTTGACAGTGGTTTGCAGGGTAAGACCATCGACACCATCACCTATTACCTGAACGATGGCACGATTCAGACGATTGGGACCAATCTCAAAATCCCGAAGAGTACCAAGAACGTGACCGCAACCGTGAAAAACGCACTGAACACCGCACGCGAAGCAGTGGTCACGGTAGAAAATCTGCCGGAAGACTTCGATGCACAGTACGCAGTTGCAAGCGGCAGCACTGATCTCAGTGCATATAATTTCAAAGTTGAGGGCGAAAAGTTGACTTGGACAGATACGCCCGCATTCGGCGCATATACCCTGACGATTACGGACAAGAGCGGCGCTTATGCACCGGTTTCGACCTCCTTTGAGCTGAAAACGGCAGACATTATCGCAAAATATGATGCTTCCAAGAAGGCGCTGGTCAAGGCTTCGTCTGACATTACGGATGAACAGCTTGCGGCGTATCTTAAGGCAATCTCTGCGGTTTCGGTGGACGGAAGGTCTTACGCAGCTTCCGGCAGAGGCGCGGTCACGATCATCAAGGATGGCAGCGTGATCGACCTGGCAGCGACGCAGTTCTCCAAGGGCGATGGTGCAACCTACAGCATGGTTGTCAAGGCAACTGGCTATCAGGATTTGACCTTCACACTCGAAACTCCGAAACAGAGCAATCATTCTTCCGGTTCCAGCGGCAGCTCCTCCAGCGGCTCTTCCTCCGGTTCCGGCAGCATCTACGCTGTATCCGCACCCAGCGCCAAGAACGGCGATGTGACCGTCAGCCCCAAGAACGCCTCCAAGGGTGACCGGGTGACCGTCACCGTGACCCCTGATAAGGGCTACGAGTTGGACAAACTCACCGTCAAGGATGCCAGCGGCAATAAGCTCAAGCTGACCGATAAGGGCAACGGCAAGTACACCTTCACCATGCCTGGCAGCAAGGTCACTGTTTCCGCTGAGTTTGTCGAGGAGCAGGCGGCTTCCATCTTTGCGGACGTTCCCGCCGACGTTTATTATGCCAAGGCAGTGGAATGGGCTGTAAAGAAGGGAATCACCAACGGCAAGGCCAACGGTCTGTTCGGTTCCAACGATCCCTGCACCCGTGGCCAGATCGTGACCTTCCTGTGGCGTGCCGCCGGTTCTCCCGCCCCCAAGGGCACGGCTAAGGTTCCCGGCGATGTGCTTCCCGGCAGCTATTGCTATGACGCAGTGGCATGGGCGCTGGAAAACGGCATCACCGGCGGCACCGGCAACGGTAAGTTCAGCCCCGACGCAACCTGCACCCGCGCACAGGCAGTGACCTTCCTGTACCGTGCCTCCGGCAGCCCTGCTGTCAGCGGCAGCGCGGCCTTCAGCGATGTGGCGGCTGACGCTTACTACGTAAGCGCGGTCAAGTGGGCTGAGAAGAACGGCATCACCGGCGGTATCGGCGGTGGTCTGTTCGGCTCCGGCAACAACTGCACCCGCGGCCAAATTGTGGCATTCCTCTGGCGGGACATGGCTGAGTAAAGCAGCTGCCAGTTCATCTATACATGATTCCACATCAGGCAAAGGACAGCGCAGCAGACGGTATTATAATCGTCTGCTGCGCCGTTCCTTTTTCGCCATAGGAAACTTTAAACCTCTATGCATCAACTCAAACCTTTTCCTCGTAAGTGCTCAATAACCACCCGCATTTCCAAGGTAAGCGTAAAATCTAACCACGTATAAAAGGCCGCCATCTCAAGGAGCCGTTCACTATGCGTGGACTCTATGCTCTATACGGGGTATTCTCTCATTTTCACGGGAAATCTTCAATCCGCCGCTGCGTTTGACGGTTACGCCCTTCATTCCGCCGACTCGTTCCGTTGAAAATTCAAATACCGGGTACCCTGAAAGGTCAGCTCCCCTGAGTCTCCTTCCGCCAGCATGCCGTATTCCGTGCCGGAAACCAGAAACTCTATCCGGTCGCCGCTCTCTACCTGAAAGGTGGCGTAATAGCTGGTAGCGGTATGGGTATGATACATCCCATTTCCCTGGTGATGATGGTGGTGAGAAACAGCGGTACGCCGGGATACCACCTTGGCAGGAACGGACAGCTTCGGTGAATGATTATTTTTGTTCCATTCACCTATACCGCGAACCATTGCTACGATAATAATGCCAAACACCAATACAAATATGACAGGAACCATGATCCGCATGATGCTGAAAGTCATACCAAAGCCGGGATCTCCTCCAAAGCCTATCATAAACGAACTCCTCTCTTTACGGAAGCCTGGGACCTCCTGCAGGAGGCCCCAGGCAGTTTTCTATCCGGTTATGCCGTCACACCTGCTGCTCCGGCGTGTCCGCGGAAGCGGCCGCCGCGTCAGGCTGGGCCTGGGGCGTTACCGTCACCTGCACCGGCTGGGAATTGCCCGCCGCCAGCTTGCCGCCCAGGGCACCTGCCAGCAGGCTCTTGAGGTCCAGCCCCATTCCGGCGCTGATGCCTTCGGTGACCTGGGTGGTGCCGTTGACGATGTCGCTGAGAAGCTTGGCGCTGTTGCCCTCGCCGTACATGGTAATCTTATCCACCTTGCTGAGAGGCTCCGCCACGTTCTTGGCGATCTCCGGCAGGGCGTTCATGATCATCTCGATCACAGCGGCCTCGCCATACTTCTTCATGGCCTCCGCCTTCTTGTCGATACCCTCGGCCTCTGCCAGGGCCTTGGCCCGGATGGCTTCGGCTTCCGCCTGACCCACAGCGGCAATACCGGCAGCTTCCTGCTCCTTGGCAAAGCGGGCGGCCTCGGCGGCCTTCTTGGCGGCTTCCGCCGCCTGCTCCTGCTCATAGCGGACAGCTTCCGCGTCTTTTTGCCGCTGGTACAGAGCTGCCTGCGCCTCCTGCTCCTTGCGATAGCGGTCGGCGTCGGCAGCGGCGCGGACCTCCGCGTCCAGGGACTGCTTCTTGACCTCGACTTCCTTGCTCTTCAGCTCGGCTTCGCGCTCTGTCTTGGCAATCTGGGCATTGACGGTAGCCGTCTCAATGGAGCGCTGCTGCTCTTGCTGCTGGATGGTGTAGGCGGCGTCGGCCTCGGCCCGCTTAGTATCCTCCTGCACCTTCAGTTCAGACTGCTTGATCGCCAGATCATTCTGCTTCTGGGCGATGTGCATGTCCGCCTCCACCTGGGCATCATTGGACGCCTTGGCAGCCTGGGCCTGGGCGATGGCAATATCCCTCTCTGCCTCAGCCTTGGCAATAGCAGCATCCTTCTGGATCTTGCTCATGTTGTCCTGACCAAGCGAGTTGATAAGGCTGTTTTCATCGGTGACACGCTGGATATTGCAGGAGATGATCTGGATGCCCAGCGCGTTCATGTCGGTCTGGGCCTTGGACTGCACCTCGTCGCCGAACTTCTTACGGTCATTGCAGATCTCTTTCAGAGTGATGGTGCCGATGATCTCACGCATGTTGCCCTGCAAGGAATCCACGATAGCCCGGTTGAAGTCATCCTCCGTCATATTCAGGAAGTTCTTCATGGCCAACTGGATGCCCTCCGGGTCCGTCATCACCCGCACCTTGGCCACGGCGTCCACGTCCACGCCGATGAAGTCCTGGGTGGGAATGTAGCCCTCGGACTTGATATCGATGGAGATCTGGCGGACGATCAGCTTATCCACCCGCTCCAGGAAGGGGATCTTGATGCCGGCTTTACCGATGAGCACCTTGGGGTGCTTCCGCAGGCCGGAGATGATGTAGGCCACATCGGGGGGTGCTTTCACGTAGCCCATCAGGAAAATGAGAATGACCAGGATCACGGGAATCGCAATGGGAATTGCCTTCAGTAAAATGTCCATGTGGTTAGCCTGATGTCAACAAGGAAGTTTTTTAACTGATGAGAGAAGCAGCGTAATGTACTTTGTATGTTACGCTGCTTTTTTCTTGCGTTTTACAATGATTTGCGAACTTTCTGCCGCACCGATAAAGGTGTAGTAGATTTCAATTCGCTGTTCCCGGTGTCCGCTGCTCTTATCGCCCTCATGAACGATGATTTTCTCAATCAGGTCACGGAGCATAGCAGGTGTCAGTTCATCGAAGTCAGCATAGCGTTTCGCCATTTTCAAGAAGCTGCTGATGTTCGTACAGGTATTCTCTGCGTCATCGAACTGCTTTTGCAGAGCAACAACTTCCTCCCGCAACGAACGCTGCTCACCCTCATAATCTTCACAGAAGATTTTGAAACGCTCATCAGACAGCTTGCCGGTAATATTGTCCTCGTAAAGCCGCTTGATAATACCGTCCAACTCCTTGACACGCCGCTCTTTCAACTCCAGTTCTTTTTTCAGAACACGGGACTTAACTGCCTGTTCTTTCGCGCTCTGGCAGGTCAATCTCCGAACAAACTCCTGCTCATCCTCCGCAGCCATTTTCACAATCTGTTTGAGATTGTCTTTCACCAACTCTGCCAGTGTCACTTCACGGATATAGTGCATAGAGCAGGATTTGGTCCGTACACGATAGCGTCCGCAGCAATAGCATTCCTGCCCTTTGGAGATGTTTTTTCCGCGATGTACACGAAGCAAAGAACCGCAATCCGCACAATACAGCAGACCGGAGAATAGCGCCGGGATCTCCTGCTTGTTCAGCCGTCTGCGCCCTGCGCGAATACGCTGGACCGTTTCCCAATCTTCTTGGTCAATCAGTGCTTCGTGCGTGTTTTCAAATACTACCTGCTGTTCTTCTGGTGTGGGTATCCGCTTCTTGAGCTTATACGACTTCGAGTATGTCTTGAAGTTAACCGTGTGCCCTAAATACTCTTTCCTTGCCAAAATAAAATAAACTGTGCGACTACACCATACGCATTCTGTTTCCGGACTGTAATGCCTCATATTCCCTGTGCGGCGATGCTCCATCGTTCCCGGTGTAGGGATGTTCCGACGCGTGAGTTCATTTGCGATCTGCGTCGGTCCATATCCCTGAATGCAGAGGTTGAAGATAAGTTTCACAACCCATGCCGTTTCTTCATCGGGGATCAAGTGCCCGTCTTCGCCTTTGAGGTAGCCATACGGTGTTTGCGTGGATAAACGCTTACCGGAAGTACCTTTCATACGCTGGACTGCTCGCTGTTTACGGCTGCAATCTCGCGCATACCATTCGTTAAACAGATTGACGAACGGCGTCAGGTCATTTTCACCTTTCTGCGAATCAACATTGTTAGCAATCGCAATGAAGTGAATATCATACTGTGCAAACAGCACTTCCGTGAACATTCCCACCTGAAGATAGTCACGACCGAAACGGGACAGATCCTTGACGATCACGCGCTTGATCTTGCCAGCTTCTACATCCGCGATCATCCGCTTAAAGTCAGGCCGATCAAAGTTCGTGCCGGAAAAACCGTCATCCACATAGAACTTGTAGTTGGTGTAGCCGTTGTCCTTGCAGTAGCGTTCCAACATTTCTTTCTGGTGTACGATGCTGTTGCTATCACCATCGTTCGCGTCATCCACAGAAAGTCTTGCGTACAGCGCGGTCGGTTCATTAGGAGCCACAACCGGCTTAAAGGGCATCAGATCGTTGAGGTTCGGCATCATCGTACTGCACCCCCTTTCAGGAGAGCAGCACAGTGTTCCATGGGCATTTTTACCGCTTCATCAGAAAACGGATCGGTGTTTTCAATGCGGCAATAGAGAGCGACATATTCAATTTTATCCTTTTCATTCGACTGTAACATAAGTTCCTCCAATCTGCGAACGAAAAGGCTTTGGGTCATGTCCCTATTATACCGCATCGCCGCTATTCTGGGAAGTGATTTATCGCACTAAAGTGATAAATTTTTTATTCACTCATTTGACAAGATAACTCGCGTTCGATGATCCGGCCCATTTTCTCTGTTGCCGTTTCTTTGGCATCAGGGTTGAAGAATGAGGAAACGATGTAGGTCGTGCCCTTGATCTTGCGTTCGCAGACGAGATCAGGTTCTCTTTGTTCATCCATTTTTATCACCCATTTCTTTATGACAAGGCAGTACGCCGAAGCATTTCTGCTCCGGCGCACCGCCGATTTTCTTTTCTTACACTTGGTACCGTATTGTCGGACTTGGCTTGTCCTCGGCTCACCCCCGGTACACGGGAACATTCAGATCGGTCTTGGTCGGACACTCCGAGATCGGTGATCTGTTCGGCATCTCCTGCAATGGGTCGTGGCAGTGTCCCTCTCACCACAAGAGGGACACCAGCAGTGAAGGTATCGCTCGGCTCCTTTGATGCTATCGTTTTGACGGACTGCTCTGAGCGATCCGCAGGAGGTCTTGGCGCTTCACTTTGTCGTGCTCACCACTGCACTCAAATTCCTGAATGCTGATATGAACGGAATCCCGCCGTTTTTCAAGGTACGATGAAAGGCTCTAAAAGTTCCTCTCACTATATAGGAGGGAAATCGGCCGAAAGTTGTCATGTTTCCAAAAAATTTTTTTGAAATTTTTTCAAGCCGGTTTTTACAGAGCGCATCACCGTTGCCTTGTTGCAGTTTTCCATTGCCGCAATCTCTGCATAGGAATAGCCAGACCAGAAATGCAGGATAAGCCGCTGACGCTGTTTGGGAGAAAGGCGTGATAGACCTGCCCACACTTTTTCCGCCAATTCCATCCGTTCAAAGGTTTCCTCCAGCGTTTCGGATACGCTTTTTCCGTACAGGCAGCATTCCAGCGGACGGCTGTCCAGATGCTTTCGGCGCTCATAGCGTTCCCGCTGTTCTGCACGATGCCCATCAATAAAGACCTGATAGACTTCCAGCGACACCTCCACCGCTTGCATCTGGCGATCCGCATCCGGCACCGTCACAATATAGACCGCCATTTACCCCACCCGCAGCAGCATGGCGATGTTCTCCGGCAGCTTGTCCAGCATGGGCAGTTCCGCTGCGAGCAGTACAGCCGCAGGCGGTGTCGGTGTGTCCTCCGGCGCGACGATCAGAACGCTTTCGCCAGGATGCAGACGGATCACACGAATCAATTTTTCCATAGGTAAGTACCTCCTGAATATTATTGAGGATAAAACCCTCTACTCATCGGTCACGGCAGAAGGCAAAAAATCTATACTCAAAAAAATTTTTTGAAATGTTCTAAGGCAAAACCAGCACTTGCGGGTGCTGGTCTTGCTTTAGGTCATTTATCTGGTCAGTGTGATGTAGAGATGCCGCTTTGCCCGGCTGATCAGCTGAGAAACGGTGTTCGGCTTGCAGTTCATGATGACGGCAATGTCTTTGAGCGGATACCCCTCCCAATAAGCGAGCTCGATCATGCGCCGCTGGCGATCCGTCAGCTGACGCAGCGCTGTGGCAAGGCGCTCATTCTGAACGGTGTCTACAAAGTCGGTGATGAGCACCACCTCCAACGGGTCACTGCGCTCTATCAGGCGGCATTCCATGTGAACAAGTTCCTCACTCATGCTTTCCAGCGAATAGTTGTGCCGGCGAAAGCGCCGGTCTGCGTTGCGGATGATACGGTCCTCATCCGCCAGAATTTTCTCCCAATCCAAAGTATCGGTTCCTCCGTTTCGTGAGAATTTTTGAAATTCTCACGGCGGCGGACCACGACACCGAATTGGGTAGAGATAGCAAAAGGCACTATCGCGGGTAAAAAGGACCGCAATAGTGCCTGCTTTTAGTTTCCACGCGGGAAAGGCAGCAGAGCCGGACGGCTCCGCCGTATGGGATCAGGAAATTCATCATATCGTGCGCAACTACATCCCTGTTTTTTGCTCTAAATACATTCAGACCGACACGCTTTTTCATCGCCTCCTTAAATGTTTCGGTGGCTCGCATTACTCAGTGAGAGATCCAGTTATAGACTCCAAACTGTTCGCTGATGAGCTTTGCAATCTTCTCCATGCTCTCGTCCGAAAATGGCAGATCAATATCCGTCCAGATCAATGTCTTGTAGGTGTTGTTCTCATGCCGATAGGTCAGGATCAATCCGACTCTGTCGTATAGCGCGTGCGCGTTTCCAGAGGACAGATCGTCATCGAGCATATTCAGGGATATGACCGCATTGAAACTACCTCCAGCATTTTCGCACTCAACCCATTTCCAGTTACTAAGATTGAACGGGAAAATCCTACCACTGGAACTATAATTTTTTCTCCCGCTGCCGCCGCCTTTTACGACGGTCAACCCTGCATTCGTAAATAAAGCGTGCTTTTCCAGATATGCGATCAGCTTGCTTCGCTCCGCTTTTCTCTGCTGTTCATACTGGTCTTTTATTTTTTGAAACTCCATCGATTCGTACCTTCCTAAAATCAATCTCTGTTACGAACTATGGCTCTTTTCACTTTGAGATACAGGGTCACCGCGCACACCACATCCACGCAAAAGACAAACTGCGAGAGGCTGAACAATACAGCACCATCGACTTTGAGCAGTCCGGTCTTGCCGCACTTGCAGGCGACAAAAACGCCGTTGATGCCGGACAGGGAGATTGCCATGACATCGATCAGGATGATCGAAAAGGTGATGAATATAGTGAAAACAAACATGGCGAATACTACGCCGACAAGAAACAAAAGGATATACGCTGGGATCTGAACCAGTTTGATGATCATATTGTTTCGTGCCGCTGTTCGGACATCCGTTTTAGAGGATGTGTTGAGAACAACAAGCCAAATCGCGCCGATTCCACAGACGAGCCATGTGAGGAAAATACAAATGTAAACCGAAGCGCTGGTCCAATTTGCCGGGAAAGGCACCGGCAATAAGTTCATAATCCAGCACAGATACAGCACGACCATATACGGGAAGATCGCAACTAAAATGGATGGGACAATTCTTTTCATTGGCTGTCTCCTCACTTTCTTCGTCCGTTTCGCTCCAGCAGATAAAGCAGCAGCAAGGCGCTTGCGGACAGCACGGCCATCAGGACAAGTTCCCAAACTGCCGGAACATACGGAGCATATGCGTCCCGCGCCATCCTTGCCGCACGATCCAGATACAGAACCCTGCCGCCAAAACCGAGCAGCGCGGCAATGCAAACGGCGAAAGCAGCGCGCAGACAAAGAACGGTTTTACCCGGTCTTGCCTTATAGTTGCGACGTTTTACCCGCTGTGCCGGTTTGATGGATGGCAGCTTGCTCTGCCTCTTATAAGGACCGTAGATCATGGTACACTCCTATCCGTTCAACAAGGTCAGCGTCAGCGTGTAAAAAGCCAGCCTTTTGCCGCAAGCTCATCAAAATATTCCTGACTTTGGAGTGTTGCTTTTGCATCCGTACCAGCGGGGTCAGCCCGGACAATACCGTGCGTTACATAATAGCTGAACGCATCAGCGAAAAACTCTGCTCCGTTTGTTTGCCGGTTGCTGGAATACAGGGGGCCGCTCCATTTTTCCTTGCTGCGGATCGTTTCAAAGGCGCTGTAAACATTTCTATCAATACCGGTAGTCTTGATTTTTTCCTGATAGTAATGACCCATCTCGTGAAGCAGGGATCTTGCAGTGGCGAGGTAGATCGTCTTTTCCGAGTAGACCGTCATGCCGCCAATGCCGTAAATGCCACTTTTATCCGAGTATTCATTGATTTTTCCGGTATCAAAGCAGATCTTCCAGCCGTCCGTGATAAACGCCTTGCGGATCGGTTCCGGCACCTTTGCCATATCTGCATAGAAATCATTGATCGCGCTCTGAGGCAGATCCTTAACAACACCCTTCATCTCGGTCACGATGGGTGGCTCCTGTGCAGCTTTGGTATTCGTCAGCGCCGCATGGATGATGGATACCGCCTGCGCTCTGGTGATGATCTCCGTTGCGTCAGCATCCTTGGCAGCAAGTCCAAGCTCCTTGGCGGCTCGCATTCCGTCAATGTTGGTATTTGGGTTTGCGCCATACAGCCGGCCAGAATAGACCTGTGTCCCGCTTGCCGTCAATGCATAGTTCCATGCGTTGCCGGCTTGGATGGTACGGCCCTTTTGTAATTCAAGCTCTGCACCATAGCCTGTCCAACCATGACGCACCACGCGGCGCAGATGATAGCGCATAGAGTCCTTTGCTGCGCCGAGATCGCCCGTGTCCTGCTCATCCTCCGGAATGCTCCTCGACAGCATCGTGCAGAACTGTTCCACCGTAATTTTCCCATCTGGGTTGAATTTTCCGTTGTATCCGTTCACGATGCCGTTGTCTGCCGCCCACTGAATGTCCGCATAGCAGGTATGGCTTTCAGGTACATCTGAGAATGTCAATGTGCCTGCCGCCAGTGCCGTGGGGATCAGTCCGGCGATCATTGCGGTGATCATTATTGCAGATACAAGAACAGCAAGCCGACCACGCTGGTTTATGTAGGTTCTCATATTTTTCAAGTCCTTTTCCTTATTTTTTGTGGAGAGCAGCCTCTCCAAATTGATGAAAAAAATCTGCCGCGGGCATGGGTTTGCCGATCAGGTAGCCTTGCAGGCGGTCACAGCCCAGTTTTTTTAATAATTCGATTTGATTGTCTGTTTCGATGCCCTCTGCAACGCAGCGCATATTCAAATCGTGGCACAGGTCTATAAGATGTCTGATGACAAGCTGTTCCCGGTCGCTGTGTTCCGCCTTATTGATCAAGCTTTTATCTATTTTTGCAACGCTGATCTGTGGCAGATAGAGCATTTCAAGGCAGGCGGCCTCAGTGCCAAGGTCATCGATCGCCAGCGAAATGCCTCTTTTTTTCACTTCATCCAACAGACTATACAAGGATTCCAACTGGATGTTTTGCGAAGATTCTGTGATCTCAAAAATAAGCTGCGCCGGATCAACAACGGTCTCGGAGAGGATTTGATCGATCCGTTCCAGAAAGTCTGACTCCATCAGTGTGTTACGTGAAAAGTTCACATTGAGCACAAGATCCGGCCATGCAGGCTTCCATTTCTGGATCAGCTCGCAGGCTTGCCGTAGCATCGTAAAGTCCACCATAGAAATCATGTGCTCACGCTCCATGATGCCGATGAATTCCACCGGCGTGTGTATATTTCCATGGGGATCGATCTTCCGAACGAGGACTTCCGCGCCATACACGCGATCATATTGAATACTATATAGCGGCTGCAAATACGGGATGAATGTGCTGTCCCGGAACTCCTGCAAAAGTGCGTCCAGATAGACGGGACGGCTCTCTTTTAATTCGGTATTTGCTGCGTAGAACTTCTTCTGTGCTGTCTGCATCGCTTTCTCTGCCTTGCGAACGGCAATACCTGTATCTTCTTCTTTTCCCCATACAAACCCAAACGCTGCAATATTTCCTTCGTCGGACAGCGCCGTCCTCAGATTTTCTGCGGTGTCCATAAAAACCTGATAGTCTACCTCTGGCCAGAGGATCACGAATTCATCGCCGCTGATCCGATAGAGCGTATTTTTAGAGAAATATTCCTCAAGGATAGCACATACCTTATGGATCGCCTTGTTGCCCATATCATGACCAAGATTATCGTTGATCCATTTCAAACCGTTAAGGTCAAGAAAGCCTACGCCGACCGGAAACTCCTTCCCACGCAGATGCTCCAACATCTCATCATAGGCCAAACGGTTATTTAGCCCGGTCAGAGTGTCCTGATAGCTTTTTTTCGTCAGCGCTTCTGTGAGCAACCTCTTTTGGAGTTCATTTGCGGCAATATAAGTGACCTGTGAAAGTAGCTCTGGGGCGTCCATGTGAGCGTGAGGGTTATCCACCCCTAAAAAACCATGTAATTTTCCGTTTGTGAAAATGGGGACAGTGATGAGGCTCTTGATACCCTGCGGATGCAGGCAGTCATACTCGATGCGGCGAGTGGGATTGTCCTTGAGCGCGTCCACATCCTCGATAATGGTGATCTTGTTGCTTCCATCCAAGAAGTTATTCACCCACACAGCGACCACGGCAATCGGCAGGTTTTGCAGATTGTCAATCTCCGGCGTTACGCCTTCCCGGCACACCTCATAGGTGTTTCGGGTCACATCCTTCTCCCAGTCAAACTCAAAGATATAGGCGCGATCCGCATTGTAATGTTCAATAATGGTATTCAACATAGAGTTGATCGCCGCTGTAAAATCATCGTTCATAACAAGGTTTTCAATGCAGGATGTAAGTTTTTTCTCCGCCGCCAGATCGCTCTGTGCGGTATTCAGCTCGTCAACATAGCGATTCACATTAATGGCAACTTCCATACGGCAGGGTCTGCCCTCGTAGTCGATCACGCTGTCATGCAGCAGTAAATTGCCCGCCGCGGAGTGCTGACGCACCCATGTGATGCGCTTATCCTGCAGGTGCGACAGCTCTCCGTTCGTGCAGAATTTGCAGGGTTTTTCTTCGCCCTGCAAAAATTCGTAGCACTTCACGCCCGGTGCAGGAGTTCCAAAGCGCTCCCGCCCGATCCGGTTCAGGTAGAGTAATTCGTAGCTTTCCAGATCAGCGATATAGATGATCTCATCGATTTGATCTAATATTTGTTTGATGTCCATGCGGCTCTACTCCTTTGTCATTTCTTTGTTTCTATATGACAGCTCTCTTTTAATTCCGGATAAACACTTAAGCCACGCTCTGAACCTTTAGCATCATTTCGTTCGGGGCCGATCAAATGGCAGCAGTTGTTCGATTGAGCAGCCATCTTCTGATAGTACAGCGCGTTTTGCTTGCTGATATTTCCGGCACAAACCGGACAGCCTGTGCGTTTCTTCGCATTCGTTCGGTTTGCTACGGATGTACGCCAAACATGCCCTTCCGAACAGACCCACCAGATCCTGCGGCTACTGCCTGCTGTGACTTGTGTTGGCAGCAACTCACCATTGAGTGTTGGATGCCACTGTGCCGCGATCTCCGGCTCTAATGTGGCAAGATCATTGAAACCTGCCAATACTTTTCTGTTAGAGCAGTAAGGACATCCGTTTGTGCCGACTGTGCGATCAACAATAACAGCTCGCCATTCATGTCCCAACGAACAGCGCCACCAAACTAAGCGATTGCTGCCCGCTACTACCTGATCCGGCGTCAACGCATTATTTTTTTCATAATTCCATTCTGCGGCGACAAGGGGATAGAGTGTTTCCAGATCATTGTATCCTTTCTGTACGGCATAGCCGGAGCAGATAGGGCAGCCAGCCGCCATGCGGATCCGGGTACTTGGTGGTGCCTTCCACTCATGTCCTAATGAGCACCGCCACCAAACTTTCTTATCATAACCATAACTGATTCTTTGCGGCGTTAAGTCTCCATTCTTTTCTTCGTTCCACTCAGCAGCAAGAACCGGGTGCGTTGTTGCAAGATCATTAAAACCGGGAAGGATGATACGATTCGCGCAGACTGGGCAGGAACAGCCTCCGGCTCTGGAGGCAATGACCGCCTTCCAGGAATGTCCCTTCTTACACCGCCACCAAACTTTTATACCGCTGCCGGCAAATACTTGCTGTGGGGTCAGCGTTCCGTTTTTTTCTGTATCCCATTCTGAAGCCAATGCGGGATATGTCGTTGCAAGATCATTGAAGCCGGGAAGTACCACTCGGTTTGCACAGATGGGACATCCACGCTTTTGCACAGTGCGGCTATAGACCGGCTGTGCCCATTCATGACCATACGAATCTTTCCACCACATCTTCTTGTGAGTGCTTGCACTAACGGTTTCTGGTGACAGCGGCGCATTTTTCTCAGCATCCCACTGTTCCAGCAATGCTTCTTGATTGTTTTCAGTACAGTATTCTTGCAGCGTCATCTCGATTTTTTTATCCATCGTTCTCAGTCCTTTGATGCTGGATTTCTTGTGGATAACAAGTATTGTTGATCCACCGGCCATGTCTGGCCATTCTCATGAAATGGCATCGCAAACGGTATACCGTATATCTGGTAGGTGGCGCGTTGCTTTCATTGTTTCCTTCTCCAAGCGTTCCACTATTGGTGGAACGTTTGGAGAAGGCGGGGACAAATGTCCCCGACCTCCCCAAAAAGAGAAAAAAGAGGAAAGTGAAGAGAAATATCGATTATTGGGCGCGATACAGCAGCGTCACAATCTGGGCGCGGGTGCAGTCTGCGTTGGGCGCGAAATTCCCGTTTCCGACGCCGCCCGTGATGTTGTTCTCTGCCGCCCATGCGACTGCGCTGTTGTAGTAATCATTCGCATTTACATCGCTGAAGCCAGCATTGCCACCTACTGCGGGAGAACCTGCCGCACGATAGAGGAAAGTCACGGTCTGCCCACGGGTAACCGTTGCGTTCGGTGCAAAGGTATCTGCGCCGGTTCCGCTGGTGATACCGTTCTCCACCGCCCACAGAACTGCGTCATAGTAGTAATCCGTGCTGCGGACATCCCTGAAGGGATTGGTCGTGCTCTTGGGAGCCGGAGAACCGGCAGCGCGCCAGAGGAAGGTCACCATCTGCGCGCGGGTGCAGCTTGCGTTGGGCGAGAAAGTGTTCGCACTGGTACCTTCGGTGATGCCCTTTTCCACCGCCCACTGGACGGCATCGTAGAAGTAATCACCCTGCTTCACATCACGGAAGCTGGCTACCGTCTGGATCGCCGCAAAGGACACATCCACGCTGACCTTGCCGGAGGGCATGGTAAAGGTATACTTGCCGTTGCCCTTGTCAGAGATGGACAGACGGTTGCCGTCCTTGTCGGTGACGGTGAGCTTATCCAGCTCATAGCCATCGTTCGGCTTGACGGTGATGGTCACGGTCGTGCCCTTGGAGGCGGAGCCGGGCGTCACGGAAACACTGCCGTTCGCCACAGTGGGAGCACTGATTGCATAATAGCTGGAAGAGGAACTGCTGGAGCTGCTGGAACCAGTGTAGCGCCATACAGCAGTGAGAGTTGCATCCTTGGTGACGGTATAATTTGTGCCACCCGCGTAAGTATTGGTGCCATCGGTCCAGTGTACGAACGCATATCTGCCGCTGCGGGTCGGGGTGGGCAGTGTGATGGTATCGCCATCATTCGCACCGCGATTCTCCGTGGCGGTTTCGCCGTTATTAGCATAGTCCAGCGTAACCGTAAAAGCGGTTTTCTTCCAAGTGGCGGTCAGGGTCGCTTCTGCCGTAACGGCGTATGCATCGCCGCCCGGATAGGTATTAGTGCCATCGGTCCAGCCCTGGAACGCATAGCCGGTGCGGGTGGGCGTGGGCAGGATCACGATGCCGTTTTCAGCAACGGTGAGCACCTGATCCGTGGTCTCGCCGTCATTGGCGAACTTCAGCGTCACGGTATAAGTCTTTGCGGTCGGGGAAGTCAGATCGGTGACGGTGCCGCCGCCAGCCTTCTTTGCCGCTTCCTTGGCCTCGTTGACCGTGGGGTAATAGCTGTAGGGCACATCGCCCTTGCCGGTGTTCAGCTCGGCTTTCAGGGTGCTGTCCAGATGATCCTTATTGACCGTCTGAGAGAAGGAGCCGCCAGAGACGGTAAGTTTGGAACCGTCGTCGTTGTTCTTATCTGTAAACTTACCGCCATCGTAGTTGCAGGTCTTCAGGCTGCCGATGATCTCAGCGTCGCCGGTGATCTTTACATCAGGCTTCGCAGTCTGGCCGTCATAGTTTACGGCAGCTACATCGCCGGTGACTTTGCCGCCGGAGATGGTGGTTTCACCGGCATACTTCTGGCCTTTCTCCACATAGCCCCAAGTGTAAATGCGGCCTTCGATCTCACCGCCCTTGACCTCTGCGGTCTTCCAGTTCTGGATGGCCTGATCTTCAGAAATGATCTTGCCTCCGGTCACCGTGAGAACGCCGGTATCATCATTCTTGAAGGCGATCATCTTGTCCTGGCGGATGGTGCCGCCAGACACAGTGGCATTGCCGAGATTGCGGACGCAGGAGGAATAGGTGCTGTTGCCGATGATCTCGCCGCCGTCAATGGTCATGGTTGCACCCTTGGCATTGTTCACAACGTACCAGCTATTGGTCTTGGGAACATCCACGCTGCGGGTCAGCGTGCCGCCGCTGATGGTCAGGGTGCCGTTGTTATTCACAGCGCCTCTGGCGTGGGTGGTGCAGTCAATGGTACCGTCGCCCTGGATGGTCAGGGTGCCGTTATTGGTGATGGTGTGATCCTTGCTATTGGAAAGCGTCTGGCCGTTCAGATCCAGCACGATATTCTTCCCGGCAGGGATCACCACATCCTCCTGGCAGGCGTTGCGCAGGGTGATGGTGGTCTGGACATTGTCAGGAGCGGCCTTGATCGCGTCTGCCAGAGATTTGTAGTTCTTCTCGCCAATGCTTGCAGCGGCATCCTCCGCAGGGCGGGATTCCGCCTTACCGGTAGCAGGGTCATAGGTGCTGGAGGGATCGACATAAGCTTTCAGTGCGTTCAGATTTTCCGTGTTGCTGGTTTCAAATCTGCCCTTGACGATGGTGATATCGGCCTTTCCACTGGCCTCCACACCGATAATCTTGCCGCTGCCGGTGGTAAAGGTGCCATCGTTGATCTGTACCGTACCGATGCCTTTGTTGCCATTCTGCTGAATGACCGGGCTGCTGCCGGTAGCCGTAAACGCACCGCCGCTGATCGTCAGCTTGCCGCAGTCCATACCGTCATTGAGATAGCCGTTATAGATAACTGCTTCTGCGCCGTTGGCTGTGAAGGAACCGCCCGTGATGGTGGCCTCATTCCAGTTCATCAGCGCGGCCTGTCTAACATTTGTAAAAGTGCCGCCGTGGATCTCCAGAATGCCACGGTCATCGTTTTTGATGGTATTCATGCCGCCACTGAAAGTACCTCCGTTGATGACCAGCTTCGGATCGGTCGTTTCATCTGTACCGTCGTAGAAACCGCTGGCGATCATGCTGGAGAAGTTGCCGTTTTGTTCGACGGTAACACCGTCATTGATGGTCATCTCACCATGATTCTGAATGTTATAGTAGGAGTTGCCGCCTGAGTTTACCTTATCGCTGCCGTTTTCCTTGCTGCGGGTATAAGTACCGCCATTCAGAGTCACGACACCGCCTCTTGCATTGTAGACCGCAGCCTTGCCATGGGTGATGTTATCCACCGTACCGGTGCCCTCGATGGTCAGCGTACCGTTATTGGTGATGGTATGACCGGCCATATTGGTCAGCTTGCTGCCCGCTGTGAGTTCGAGGACAATGTTCTTGTTAGTGGGGATCGCCAGATCCCCACTAACATCACCCTGCAGGGTGATGCGCGTCTCGACGCCATCCTGGGCATTGTTGATCTGCTCTTGCAGGGTCTGTTCAGCCTGCGGTGCAGTCGTACCCTCTTCCTGAGAAAGCAGGGTGAGGCCCGCATCCTCAAGGCTCTTGGTGGACATCACAGCATAGGGCACTGCGGTGTCCGGCTGTGCGGCAAGCGCCGCAGGCATGGTCGCACCTGCAACGGTCAGCGCCGCAAGTGTTCCTGCCATCAGTTGTTTTTTGTTCATGTTGAACCTCCGTCGTTTTGAATTTACCTGCTGCTTTTGCGGTTGCAGCAGGTGCGGTGCCATGCAAATACACCCCCTCTTGCATTGTCGGTTTCCTGAAAGTCGGCCCAAAGCCTTTCCTTCTCAGAGCGTCCCTCACAGGCGGAGAGGCGTTCTGAGAAGGGCGGGATACCATTATCCCGCACCTTCCCAAGGAGAAATGAAAATGAAACGGTCAGACATTTGTTTACCGGCCCATGCCATATTTATTGACATTCTTTCTGCTCTCGACAAGTATCTTATATTTGTTACTTCGTATCCTATTGATACGTCCATTGCACACAGGACAGTTGCAGTAACCTCGAGACCGCTGACTGATCTTAGCTCTCCATACATGGCCTTCCGGACATTGCCACCAGACATTTCGATTGGAATGCTCCGTCACCATCTGCGGCGTCATTGGGCCATTGAGGCTTTGATGCCACTGTGCCGCGATCTCCGGCCTTTTGGATCCCAAATCATTGAAACCTACGAGGACTTTTCGTCCCGTGCAATATGGGCACTCGCAGTTGCGTGATGTTCTGTCCCAAGGCGACATTTGATAGGAGTGTCCTAATCGGCAGCGCCACCACACCTTCTTCCCTGAACTGCGGGTGATCTGATCCGGCGTCAACGGTGCATTTTTCTCCGTATCCCATTCAGCTGCCAAGGCAGGATAAAGCGTTTGCAAGTCGTTGTAGCCTGTTTGTATGACGCGGTTTGAGCACACTGGACAGCCGCTTCCCATATAAGTTCGTGCAGTGATTACGGACTTCCATTCATGTCCACGCGGGCAAAGCCACCAAACACGTTTGGTGGAGCCGTATGTCACCTGTTCGGGGGTGAGAGATCCATTTTTGCTTGGGTGCCACTGTGCGGCAATGTCCGGATTATGCGAGGCCAGATCATTAAAACCGGGAAGCACTTTTACTCCCGCACAGTAAGGACAGCCAGAATGCCTTTGCACCCGAGACGCAATTTGCATCCAATAGGAATGCCCTTTTTCACATTGCCACCAGACCTTACGGTTAGAGGATGGAGTGACCTGATCCGGATGCAATCCGCCATTCTTTTTGATATCCCATTGCGCTGCAATCTCAGGAAAAGCAGTCTGCAAGTCGTTGTCACCGCTCATAACGGCTTTCCCTGCACAAACAGGGCAGCCAGCGCCGCCTAATGCGCGCGATGCGATCCCGGCACACCAGCTATGGCCCTGCCCGCATCGCCACCACACCTTTTTCGACGATCCGCCGACGACCTGTGTTGGCTTGAGATCCCCGTTGCGTGCAAGATCCCACTGTGCTGCGAGTTCAGGGTTTGTTGCTGCAAGCGAGTTTTCTTCTGCAATGACCATTCTGTTCGTGCAGTAAGGACATTTACATCCCTGTGTTTTCAGCCGGATCTCTGTCAGATAGCTGTGTCCCTTTTCGCACTTCCACCACATCTTGCGGCTGCTGCCGCGGGTCACATTATCCGGCGTGAAGGATGCGTTTTTCTCTTTATCCCACTCATCCAGCAGATACCGCATATTGGTTCTGTCGCAATAATCGTGAAGCGTTTCTCTCATACCCATTTCACCTCGCTTTTTCAGGATGTCTTCAAACCTGCCGATATTCAGTTGCATTTGAGTATTGCTCCGAAACGACGCCCGGATTACTCGTGAATGAATACCTTCTCAAGACGCTCCATCAACGATGGAGCACCTTGAGAAGGCGGGGGTAAACGCCCCCCCGGCCTCCCGAAAAGAAAAAGTGAAGGGAAATATAAATTATTGCGCCCGATACAGTAGTGTTACAATCTGGCCGCGGGTGCAGTCTGCATTGGGTGCGAACTTGTTGCTTCCGATGCCACTGGTGATGCCGTTCTCATTTGCCCAAGCGACAGCCTTGGCATAGTAGGCATCTGCCGCCACATCGCTGAAGCTGCCGCCGCTTACTGCGGGAGAACCGGCAGCGCGATAGAGGAAGGTAACGGTCTGAGCGCGGGTCACAGTCGTGGCCGGGGAGAAGGTATCTGCGCCGGTTCCGCTGGTGATCTCGTTCTCCACCGCCCACAGGACGGCATTATAGAAATAATCCGTGCTGCTGATATCCTTGAACGGATTCGTTGTACTCTTGGGTGCGGGGCTGCCCGCTACCCTCCAAAGGAAGGTCACCATCTGTGCGCGGGTGCAAGATACGCCAGGGCTGAAGGTATCTGTGCTGGTACCCACGGTGATACCCTTTTCAACAGCCCATTGAACCGCTTCATAATAATAGGAATCACTCGCAACATCCTTGAACTCCGGTTGTGCCTTGATCGGCGCAAAGACCGGCTCCACGCTTACCTTGCCAGAGGGCATGATGAAGGTGTAGGTGTCCGCCGTCTTAGGAGTAACGGCAATGGGATTGCCGTTACTGTCCCGGACCATCAGGGACGCCAACTCATAGCCCTTGTCCGGCTTGACCGTGATGGTCACAGTGCTGCCCTTGGATGCGCTACGGGCACTGAACGACACAGAACCATTCTTCACAGACGAGCTGCTGACAGGATAGGTCGGCTTACTGGAACTACTGCTTCCATCGGAGGACGGACGCGCCGAGATGGTCAGCGTCCCGTTTTTCAGCACAAGCGGCTCATAGTTACCACCCATAGGTTCCGTCACGCCGGAGAGGACAATGTCATAGCTACCTGCTGCGCTTGTGTCTGGTGTAACTGGCGTACCATCCTTTTCGTAGGTGAGCGCAGCGGTTCCGCCCAGCGTATCGCCGCCGAACAAGCCGTCTACGGTGTAATGCTCACCGAGGACGGGCGCTGCCAGGTCGGGCGCTTTGTCCCCGGTTTGGATGGCATAGCTTTTCGCTGTTGCTGTGACCTTGGCCTTCGCAATGCTCACGGAAAAGCTCTGCTCTGCGGCACTGTCATGCGTATCATCGCCTACGACCTTGTACCAAACGGTGTATGTCCCGGCATCGGTCGCCATAGGGACATCGGCGCTATAATCGCCGGTATCACCCAAGCGATATTCCATCCTGCCACCGCTGGTGCTGCCTGCGGTGATCAGCGGCTGTGCGGTGCCGTTGTAGGTCAGGGTGTTTGCCGTAGGCGCGGTCACAGACGGAGCAGCAGGCTGATACGCCGGAAGCTCGATGCGGGTGACGGCGCTGTTGCTGCCGTCCGTGCCCTGCGCGTAGAGAAATACACTCTTTGCGGCATTGTCCGTCAGACCGTTCAAAGCGATCTGGTTTTCGCCAACCGTCATCACAGCCTCTGTCCCGGCGAGGACTTCGGTATGATCGCAGCTCAGTTCGGATACATCCCGCACGATATAGTGATAAGTACCCGCAACGGGTGCGGTGAAGATCACAGTGCCGGTGCTTTTGCTCTCGCGGACTGCTGCCGTATCGGTCAGCACCATAGACGGCGCGGCATATTCCTCAATATCGATGGACTTCACCGCACTCATCTCGCCGCTTTTGCCGGCGGACGTATGATCCTTGCCCGCAGCCGTGCTGCTGGCAGTGATGTAATAGAGCTTCTTCGCGCTGTTTCCGGTCAGTCCGGTGAGAGCGAGGAGGGCTTCGTCAGTGCCGAGAGCCATCTTCGTGCCGCCCAACACCGCGTCTGCGCTTGGCTCCGGCTGGTCCGCATCCTGAACGAGATAGTACATCGTACCGGCGTAGTCGCTGGTGTACTCAAACTCCGCCGTATCTGCTGCCGGTCTGCTCACAGAGGTCTGCTCCAAATTGGGGTGCGGCTCGGTGCCGGTCTGGAAGAAATGGACATCATAACTCACAGGGATCGGCAGATCATGCGCGTCTACAATGCCCTCGATGGTCACCTTGACCTTATCTCCTGCGCCATAGGCCACATGAGGGCGGAAGGCGATAAGCCGCTTGAGTGGGCTGCTGCCGATGGTAAACAGACGGTTTTCGGACTTTTCCGCCGCTGTGAGATTATTGAGGTCCAACACATCCGTTGGCTTCCCGTCGCACTCCAACGTCACCTTCAGGGTGGAGGTATCCACCTTGGCGCTGTCCGTATTGATGAAATAGCTCCACGGATTGCCCTGATAGGGGTTGCCCGCCGGATAGCTCATCTGCCATGTGCCGCGAGCCTGAAAGGTCTCGATAGGCTGTCTGCGGGAAGGCCACAGTACGGCGGACAGGTTATCCGGGTCGCCGCCATAATAGGTTACGAACATAGCCACCGCAGAGCCTCGCGCCTTGCTGGTCTTGGGATTTGTCGTGCCGGAGAGGTCGGCCGCCCCAAAACCGGTCCCGGAAAGGCCGGGGTTGAGGATGTAGCTGCGATGGGAAAGGCCGGTCCTGTCATTTCCGATGTCCGGCATGAAGCTATTGATCATCTTATTCGCCACGCCGCTGCCTGCCACGATATTGGAGCCGCCGGGGCCGGCTTTTGCCCAATCGAACACACCTTTCACAACGCCTGCCGCCAGTGCTTCATTTCCATCGACATTATGGGTGATGGTATTCAGCTCTGCCATCAGCGCCGCGCCTGCCTGCGCTCTCCACTGGTAACCGCCGATGCGGTCATTGGTGTGGATATAGAGCAGCTGCAAGCCTGCACTGTAGCGCATAAAGTTGGTGGCGTTGAGGGCATTGTCCAGCGTTTCCTGCGACAGGCTGCCCGCCAGCGTATCGCGGTCTGCTTTGCCCTTTGCGTCCAGCAAAGCAGTGGTATCCGTTCCGATCCGGGTGTTGATCTCCTCGTTGGAGATGTCCGGCCGAATGTCATACTTGTCTGGCAGAGAAGTGTCATACGGATGCTCTGCGTAGAATTGATTGATCTCCGCAAAGGTATGCTCCGCAGGGTACTTGAACTGAAATGCTGAGATCTGCTGTTCCTGCGGCTGTGTGCTGCCTGCATCTGCGGCGTAGGCGATGCTCTGCGCCGGGGCAAGCAGCAGTGCGGCGGTCAAGGCCGCCGACACCGCTTTTGCGGCGAATGGGTGCGCTTGGTGTTTCCTCATAAAATTGCTTCCTCCATAGGTTTGAATTGCAAAGGGCGAAGTAATTTCCTTCTCTAAATGCCCATCCATGGAAAGATAGGCGCTTAGAGAAGAAAGGGGCCGTTTCCGGCCCCTCCCTCCTTTGCGTTGGGGATACTACCTTACTTCAGGCTGTTCCAGATCTCCACGCCCTCGGCATCATAGCCGTGATCGTGGGCGACGGACGCCTCGATGATCTGATAGTAGGCCCAGTGGGTCGTGCTGACATCCTTGTAGGGATTCGGCACATACTTGTCCACGAATGCCCGGTCCGCAGCAGCGCCCAACATCCGATTGATGATGGTAGCCGCCTGTGCGCGGGTGATCACATCGTAGGGACGGAAAGTTCCGTCGCCCATGCCAGTGACCCAGTCATAGCTGGCAGCCGTAGTGACTGCGGTGTAATACCAATCCTGGGCATTGATGTCCGAGAAGGGGTTCTCCACCGTGCTGACGACCTTGGCGAAGCGAGTTGCGATCACGCAGAACTCTGCGCGGGTGATCGGACGATCCGGGTCGAATCTGCCGTCACCGATGCCGCCCACGATGCCGAGGCTGCCAAGAGTATTGACAGCGGTCGCGTACCATGCGTCGTCAGGAACATCCGTGAAATTCACAGTGATCTTCACATTGTTGTCCTTGAGCAGACGATAGAAAATCTGAGCGACCTGGGCGCGGGTGACCTTGTCTTCCGGCCCAAACAGGCCGTTGCCGTAGCCAGTCATGCTGGTGGTGTGCTTGTCGGTCCGCAGCCAGTTGGCGATGCCGGTCTGGGTGGGATCGTTCGGCTTCGTGCCGGGAGTAGGCTTAGTGTCCGGCTTCGAAGGCTTAGTAGTACCGCTGCCGGAGCCGCTGCCGCCGCTGGAGGAACCACCAGAGGAGGATCCGCCGCCGGAGGAGCCGCCACTACCGGTATTGCCGCCGGAAGCCTTCTTCTCATAGGTGAATGTGATGACATAGTCCTTCAGATCGGCGCTGACCGCCGCGTTGATGGTGTGTGTTTCATCGCCGCTCACCTTATAGCCGTCGATGGTGACAGCCTTTACGGTTTCGGTCTCGCCCACCTTCAGTCGCTTGGTCGCCGCAGTCTTGAGTTCCTTGCCATCCTTGTCCACATACTTGATGGTGTACACCAGCGTGATGTCGCCGTTCGGGGTGATGACTGTGCCGTTCGGCACCTTGACATCTGCCGGGTCGTTGCCGGGGATGGTCACATCCGCGCCATCCGGGTCGGTGATCGTCACATTGCCGTCTGCATCGATGCGGCCTGCCGGCTTGTCGCCGTTGGGCTTCACGATGATGTCGTCGTCTGTGCCGGTCTTACCGTCCTTGCCGGGGAGGATGATCGTGCCGCCCGGCTTCTGGATGGGCTGAGTCTTATCCGTATCCTCGGTGCCGTCCGGCTTGACGGTGGTTCCGCCGTTGCCGCCATCGACCTCCTTGTCATCCGGCAATTTGACCTTGCTGCCATCAGGAACATAGACGCTGCCGTCCGGGTAGACCTTGACCGTACCGTCAATGACCGTAATGGTCTTGTTGTCCGGCAAAGTGATGGTGCTGCCTGCCGGCGCTTCCACATAGCCCTTGCCCGGCGTAATGGTAGAGCCATTTGCCGGAGTGACCGTCACATCGTCGCTGGAATCCGCCTTGCCGTCTGCGCCCGGAAGCGTAACGACCTTGGTATCCGCATCAACTTTGTAGACGATCGCATACAGGGCCAAAGTGTCCTTGTCGCGGAGCGTGATCGACGCTTCGTCCTCATAGAAAGTAGCGTTCTGAGATGCCGCTCTCGCAGTGCTCCAGCCCATGAAGGTCCAGTCAGCCGGAGCGGTGAAATGATCCGCATAAGCGTCCAGCTTGCCGGAGAGGATCTCGCCGGTGGTGCCGGTCAGCGTCTGCGTTGCTGCAGCCTCGTCGGTATTGGGATCGAATTTGATCTCTGCCGAGTAGGTCGTCGGGGTCGGGTCGCTTGTTTTCCACTGCGCCTTGAGCGTGACATCCTTACCGGTGGTCAGCTCGTCGCCCACAGCGTAGGACTTGTTGTTGTCCTCGTCCAGCCACTTGTCGAAGGTCTTGCCGCGAGGAGCGGTGAACAGGGAACCGTCCAGAATGGCGGTCACTTCATTGGTCTTGACCATCTGGCGAACCACATTGCCAGTGCCGCCGTTAGGCTCATAGGTCACGATCACATAGTCCTTCGGAATGACCTCGTCGGGGAACTTCTGGTCGGGCTTGATGATCGTGCCGTCCGGCAGTTTGATCGTGCCGTCCGGGGAGATGACAGAGCCAGCGGGGACCTTGATGTCCTCCTTGCTGCCATTGGGGTGATTGGGGTCGTTCGGGTCGGGACGGGTGACTGTACCCTCGTCGTCCTTGACTTCAACGCTGCCGTCCGGCTTCTTGGGGCCGTCCAGCGTGCCGTTTCCGCCCGGAGTGACGATGACATTGTCCTTATCGTTCGGCGCTTCGATTGCACCGTCCTTGCCGGGCAGCTCGATGGAGCCACTGCCGGAGCCGCCATCCGTCTGCTTGTACCACTGGGCAAAGAACTCGCCCTCTGCCGCCTTGACCGTATCGCCGGGGTGGTACTCCTTCTTGTCCGTACCCATCCAGTTGAGGAACTTGTAGCCGCTCCACTTGAACGGGTTTGCGATGAGAGCAGCATCCTCGCCCTTGATCGCCTTGACATTCACCACGCCGTCCTCGTCGTTGTTGCTGCGGTAGGTCATGGTGACGATCTCGACATTGGGTTTTTCGTCGCCCTTATCGTCCTTCGGCGTTTCGGTACCGTCCTTGTCCACCTCGATCTTGCCGCCATCAGGCTGCTTGATCGTGTAGGAGCCGTCCGGGTTCAGGGTGCCACCGTTCGGCAGCAGGATAGTCTCCTTGTCGCCATTCGGCTTGGTCACCGTGATGGTGCCGTTGGCCGGGATGGTGATGATGCCGGTGTCGGGGTCGCGGGAGATGCCGTTGCCTCCGCCGGTCACATTGGTCTGCTCGTTGTTCGGATCGCCGTCCTTACCGGGTACGGTGATGGACGAGCCGGTCTGCTTGTACCACTGGGCATACAGATCCTGCGTCGCGCCGTCCTGCATGGGCAGCTTTGCACCCGGCAGATAGAGCTTGCCGGAGCCGTTCGCCTGCTCATTCCAGCCTCCGAAGTTCCAGCCGGAAACGCTGAACGAGTTCTTCGCGATCGTTGCGATGAGGTTGCTGTCTGCATCGCTGCCGACGATCTGCACGGAATCCGTGTCCGGTGTGCCGCCGTTGGGCTTGTAGGTGATGGTCGCGGAATACTTGTAGCTAGACTTCCACTGTGCGTAGAGCACCACGCTCGTGCTTACAGTGTCGGTCACATTGTAGGTCTTGCCGTTGCCATTGCCGTTGTCGTTCCATTCCACGAATGTCGCGCCGGAGACGCCGGTGAACGGATTTGCCTTGACCGTCAGCTCATTCTTCTTGCCCAGCTCCTTCTTGATCTCACCCGTGCTGTTGTTGGCATTGTAGGTGATGACCACATAGACAGAGTCTGCAGGCAGGCCGTCAGGGAGCTTGGTGCCCGGAGCAATGACCGTGCCATTCGGCTGCGGCTCGGGCAGCTTGATGGTGCCGTCCTTGTCGATGGTCGTACCGCCGGGAACCTTGATTTCTTCCTTGCTGTCGCCATTCGGATTGGTCGGGTCGGGACGAACCACCGTCGCATTGTTGTCATCCGGGGCGATCGTGACATTGCCCTTGCCGTCGATGGTCGGGGTCTTGTCCCCCGGCTTGACGATGATGTTGTCCTTGTCATCCGGGGCAGGGATCTTGTCATCCTTGCCGGGCAGCACGATGGTGTTGTCCGTGCGGACATAGGAGATGGTCAGCGTTCCGGTCTGAGCCGTCGGCGTGATGGAGATACCGTTGGTGCCGATCTGCTCCGTGGTGTGCTTGGTGTTCCCATCCTCAAAGGTGTAGGTCGAAGCCTTGTAGCCCTCAAAGCTGGGGATGTCGATGGTATTTGCCTCGTCGCGGTTGACCTTGACGGTCTTATCCGCCGCCAGCGCATAGCCGTTGTACTGATACTTGATCGTCAAATCGGACTGGTACTCCGTCGCGCTGGTCTTGTTGTAATAGTAGGTGATCTCGGTGTTTGCCTTCAGACCGGTCAGCGTCAGCTTGCCGTTCTTAAAGGAGTCGGGGAGTTTCTTATTCTCGCCGCCCTCGACGCCGGTGATGCCGACAAGCGTATAGCCTGCGCGGTAGGGCGGGGTCAGCGTCAGGTTGCCGGTGACATTGCCGTTGACATCGGTCTTAATGACCTCATGGGACTCGTACTCGGCGGGGGCCGCAAAGTCGCTGCGCTGGGTCTTCACATTGACTGTAACGAAGTTCGCGTCATAGTAGATCTCCACCTGATTGTCACCATTGCCGACGACCTTCGTCTGCGTCCGCTCAGCACCGGCCGGCAGCTTGTACTTGCCGTCCATCAGATACTCCGGGATGCTGATGATGACCTTTTCACCCACCACAGCGTCCAGCGAGTAGGACATGAGCAGCGCCGCCGCGTCATGGTCTGCGGCAGAGCCATAGTGATAGTGGACCGTCACCGTTCCGGCGTTCTTCGCGCGGTACCAGAAGTAGACCTTCAGCGTTTCCTGGCTGTCATCCACCACATAATACTTGCTGATCTGATCGTCCAGCGCGTAGCGGTCCACGCTCTGGGCGCTGGCCTTGTAGCTTTCACCGATGCGGGCCTTTTCGGTCAGGTCGCGGGTGTCGATAATCGCACCTGCGTTTTTCGCTGCGGTTTCATCGAAGTTTGCCATGTCGGTAGGCTGCGGATACTTGCCGCTGTCGATGGCCACGAACTGCACCTTGCGGGTGTTCTTGGTATAGAACACATTGTAATGGGTCTCAGTGCTGGGCAGCGCAGTCGTAAAATCGACATTGCCGTTTGCCTCGTTGAACGGAGGCATCGCATCCTCATCCGTGTGATCGAAGGTATAGCCCGAACCGCTCAGATCCAGCGCATTGCCCTTTTCATTCGGGGCATAGGTCTTGCCCACCGCGCCATTGACGATGGCGATGGTCTCCACCTTGCCAGTGTCGGGGTTGCGCTCCTTCAGACGGAAGGACACATCACCCTCGGCAACATAGTTGAAAGTGACCTCGTTGTTGCCGCTGCTCAGTTTGGAAATGGTCTGCGTCAGCTTCGTGATGTCAGTGAGCGCATAGCCCTCCACGAACGGAGCCGTCACGACCACATTTTTCAGTCCGGCGCGATAGCCGGTCAGGGTCTTGGTGCCGATCTCAGTGCTGCCCGCCATCTGATGGATGACGATCTGCGCCGTGATCTCGCTGAAGCGATAGACGATCAGTGCGTCCTCACTGTTCGGAGCCTCCACAGAGGTAGCGTTGATCACATCATCAGCCGCAGAAGTGGTGTGCAGACGGATGTCTGCCAGCTGATAACCGGCAATGACATTCTGCACCGTCGCCGCGTCATACGCCGTCTTGCCGTCGCCCTTAGCCACCAGCGTAGAATAGTTGTAGAACTCGATGGTCTCGTTCTCGTTGGTGAACTTGATGGTGTGCTTGACGAAGTTTGTCGAAGCGACGGAAGCGTAGTTGAACACGACCTTGTTATTGTTCAGTGGCGTATCATAGGCCACCGTCACGACCGACGAGCTGCTCACCAGTGCGTAGCCGTTGATGACCGGCGCCTGGATGGTGATGCTGTCGCCCTTTTTCAGCACATAGCTGGTCTGATAGCCCTGCGGAGCGGTAAGCGTTCCGCCCTTCGTGTTGTCATTCAGCTCCACCGTGATGGTGCGCGGGCTGTCCAGCTCATACTCGAACTGGATGGTCTCATTAGCCGTGGGGGTGATCGTCTTGGACTGATCCGTGCCGTCCTTGACCTTATAGCCCGTCCAGGTGGGAGCCGGAACGGTCAGCGACACATCCTTGAACGCGGGGATGGAGTAGCTTTGGAACACCTCGTCGTTGCAGACCGACTCGACCGTGATGGTCACATAGCGGTTTGCCTCGTTCTTGCGATACCAGAAAGTGATGCTCTCGTCCGCGTCGCCCATCATGTGACTGGTGGGGTTCAGCGCATCCACAGCGGTGTAGCCGTCCACAGCGGCGATCTCTGCCGCGCCGAAGGTATAGGTCTTGCCAGCGGGCACATTGGTGATCTCCTGCGCTGCGCCTGTGATCTCCTTGTCGCTGTCCACATCTTTCTTCACGACCGTCAGCTTGTGGGTATTGCGGGTGTAGGTGTAGGTGACGGTCACATCGTCCTTGCCGTTGTAGGTGTCGGCAGTAGCCGTGCCCACACCGGTCAGCGTGTAATACGGGATGGTGAACAGGGCATTTGCCTTGTTCGTGGTCTTATCGACCGTACCGCCGTTGGCGATCGTTTCGGTCTTGGTGGCAAGCGGCGTGTTGCCGTCCGCGTCCACCGCCTGATAGGTCACATTGCCCTTAGACTTGAGGTAGTAGAAGTTGATGACATTGTCCTGCTCGGCGACACGGTCGATGGTGCCGTTCGCCGGGTCAACGCCCACATTGTCATATCCGGACACAGCGGGCTGCGGATAGGTAAACGGCTTGCCGATCTCAGCTCTGACCTTGATCTGGTTCAGACCGTCCACCTGCGTGGTCGTACCCTCCAGATAGGCGTTGATGGTGATCTCCGCCGTGTTGTCCACATAGACGAACATGACCTCGGTGATGGCGTCATTGTAGTTGCCCAGCTCCGTGCCTTGCAGGTTTTCCAGATAGATGGAGCCGTTCTGCAAGTCAGCCGAGCGGTCCACGCCGTTGACCAGCACCTTGGCGATGCGGTAGTTTTCCAGCGTATTGCCGGTGACAGTCGCGTTGGTCACGCCCTCCGGGTAGGACTGGGTGTAGCTCCACTTTTCGTCCTTGACCGTCTGACCGTCATCCTCCATCACCACGCCGCGGATCGTGACTTCCGCCACCGGTACGCCTTCGGGCGTGTAGGTGATGGTGTACTTGGTCGGGTCGGTCTGACCGCCTGCGCCCTTATCCGCATCCTTGTTTGCGGTCAGGAAGCCCTGATCCAGCGTCAGCGTGACAGGCTCAAAGCCGGTCTTTGCAGCGTTCTTGTTCATGAGGGTGTTCTGCGTACCGAAGTTCGCGTTGTACCACTTGACCTTGGAGTTCAGACCGTTGATCTGTACGGTATCAAAGCCAGCACTGGGGTTTTTCAAAAGGGTCTGCGACTGGTAGCCGTTCAGATCCCATGCAAAGCCGTAGCTTCCGGCATAGTTTGTACCGAGCGCCGTCTTAAGCGGCGCATAGTCCGGATTGCCCTTGGGGTTGCCGTTTTTGTCAAGTTCTACGGATTTGACCTGAATGCTGTACTCGCGGTAGATGTTTTTGACCTCCACCAGACGAATGAGGTTCACCGTCATGGACTTGGTGGTATCGTTCGGGTCGGTCACCGTCATGGGGATCTTCAGCCAGTAGCGGCCGTTTTCAAGCACTTTCATCTCGGCTTGTTTCGTCCCCGGTGCCACCGTCAGCGTACCCTTGTCGTTCGGATTGGTCACATTGGTAAAGCCGGTATCAAAGCCCGGAAGGGACGCGGTCTGATACAGTGCGTAGTCTTGGGTATTTCCATTGACCGGTTCACGGAACCATGTAATATCCCCAAGCTGAGAATCGTGCGTCTTGGTCGTATCGATTTTAATGGAACTCGGCGCACCATCTACAGTAGTCGTATCATTGATATACACCTTACTGCTATTGGGGATCGAGGCCGAGGCGGTCATATCCAGACCGATCTTTACCTCGACAGCATTGTTATTATTTTCCTCAACATTGAATGCTACGCCGTCTCCCTGCTGAATGATGCCCACATCATTGCGGCTGACATCAAAATAGGTAAGGATATATTCTCCCTTGGGCAGCCAAAGCGTAGCTATGCCGTTGTCATCAGAAACCGTTTTGTAGCTGTATTTTCGTGCTGCGTCATCTTTATTGACCGCAACCGCTACATTGGCATTGGATACCAAAGTGTCATCCGCCTTGTTCCGCACCGTCAGCGCGACCTGATAGAGTGGGGTGCTAAGCTGGTCGGTCGGCTGACTTCCAACAGACACATCACTATTGTTGCTGTCGAGGAAACGGACATTGTTGTTGGAGTTGGCGATCTTGATTTGGGTCTGCACGACCGTCACCGTCGGTTGAATGGCTGTGCCGCCTTCGCCCGCACGACCGCCGTCACACGGTCCATGTCCCTTCGAGGAATTGGCATACAAATTAAAGCCGTAATTATATGCCGGATATCTTCCGTCTACAACAACGGGGTTCTGGGATGCGCCGGAACCATACTTACCGACTGCAAGCAGCTTGCCGCCGTTGATGGTCAGCGTTCCGCCGTCACCGCTGTAATTGACATATCCCGCCTGACCGTAGCCGCCGTTGCCGCCAGATCTCTCATAGGCACTATAATGTCCTCCTTGGCCAGCAGCACCGGAGCCACCCAAGCCGCCGGAACCGCCGCCGATACCCGCTGCGGTCATATCGCCGACCTTAGTTACAGTATACTGGGTCGCTTTTGCGACGACCGTGCCGCCGTTGATGGTCACAGTACCACCCCGGCCGCCTCGACCGCCGTTGCCGCCGGCGCCGCCGCCGCTGCCGCCGGTATGGCTATGCCAGTTCTGTCCTAAATAGTTGTATTCTCCGCATGGAGCACCCATTGCGCCATTTTCGCCGGTCGCACCCATGCCGCCGCCGATACCCGCGCCGCCTTGACCACCAGTCGCGTTCACTGTACCGGCATTGATCGTGATCGTGCCTGCGGCAGCCGCGTCAATGCCATTACGACCGCCTTGGCCGCCTTGTGCTCTGTAGCCGGGTTGATTCCAAATATAGGCATCTACACCGTTGTTGTTGCGGGTGTTGCCATAGCCGCTCGCCGCACTGCCGCCGATGCCCGCGCCGCCGTAGCCGCCGGTGACATTCAGTACGCCGGTTCCCGCAGAACCGCGGGGAGAATCGACGATCAGCTTTGCCGTGTCTGGAACAAGAACACCGGCCGTCTGGTTTGAGCTTGCATCTGTTGCTGTACAGACCAAACTGTTTCCAGTCCTATCCAAAAGGACAAGCGTGGCAGTCGAGTGCTGTCCCAACACAAGGGGCGATCTCGTATGCGTGATCGTCACATTGTCCAGAACCAGAGTGACATTTGCGTTATTCGGCACCGTGATTTGATAATTTGTGGCAAGTCCAGTAAGCTTATAAGTGCCACCGTCCACTAACGATGCCGCATTACCGGATGAGACATCGTAGATAGCAGTATACCCCGTATCGTCTGACGGGATATCCACGCCATCGCCCGCCGCTAACGCCGTGACGAGGGTGCTGGGGATGAGTGAAAATACCATGGTCAGCACGAGAAGCCATGATAGAAATCGTTTTTTCATGTGTTTCAAACTCCTTTTTCTGTATTCATAGCATCTATCTTTCGGTTAAGCGGGCGCTCTCACCTCATATCCGAGGGAGCGCGTGTCATACCTTGCCTGAATGGGACGCATGTCGTCCCACCATCGGGACGGCGCGTCCGGCACCGGCAGGATCGCAATGACCTGTGCGGTATATTCCATCATCCATCACCCCCTCTCGGAAAAGCAAAACGGCGGACAGGTCTGAGACCTGCCCGTGCTTCGCCCGCACGGTAGGCGGGAAGCGTATTATGGGGCGGAGCCATGCTCCACCAGTTTTTCAAGGTGCAGGGGGGCCGCGCCGGATGCTCCGGCGGGTTCTCCGCCATTAGGCGGTGGTATTGCGCTGCAAAGCACGGCAGATGCAGCAGGCGCATGAGGATCACCTCCTTCTTTCTCTCTGCGGATGGTGTATCAGGCGTCCTCCATCAGGGACGCGATCGTCTTGTCTTGAAATGCTTCATCCAGATAGGACTGGATGTGGGTATAAAATTTATGGACCGGGCAGGTCTCCACGCCATTGCGGGAGCAGAAGCCGTCCGGCTCCAGGCAGCGGTTGATGCGGGTGGTGCCCTCCATGGCGTTGATGATGGCATAGAGGGAAATGTCCTCCGGCCTGCGCCCCAGCGCAAAGCCGCCGCCCGTGCCCCGCTGGGTGGTGAGAATGCCCGCCTTTTGCAGCGGCTTGGCCAGCGTGGCGATCACCGACCGGGGGACGCCCATCTGACCGCTGATCTCGCTGCTGGTGGCAGCTCCGCCCTTGACGGCGAGATGCAGCACGATCCGTATGGCATAGTCGGTGGAAACTTTCAGCTGCATGGTTCGCTCCTTTGGTGTCGGATGAAGTGAAGATAGATGACATACTTTCCTATCTATCCGTACAAAAAAATAAGCTCGGTGCCGCCCGGCATTGTGAAAAACAACAGAATCAGCATTTTGTGATTTGATTTTCTTCACCCTCCGGCATTTTTTCGCACATAAATGAAAAACTGCGCTTTTTGAGCCTTCAAAAACTGGTCAAAGAGCGTAAAAACAAGACCTACAAAGCGATGAATTTTTGTAGGTCTTATCGTCGTTCCTATCTGCATGATAGGTATTGATTTTTGCCTGTATCTATGGTACGATACAAGCAAAACAGGTAGATAATTGTCGAGCATTTTGCCGGGGCTAAATCACAAAATGCTGATTTAGTTCCGCGCCGGTCAAACGGCGCGTTCGTTGTTTAGCGGCAAAATGCTGATTTGATTGCCTATGAAACAAGTCCCAGCCGGTCCAATTGCCGCTGCTGCTCCGCCCCGCTGACCATCAGGTAGATGCGGGTGGTGTCGATGCTGGAATGACCCAGCATATCCGCAAGGCGCACGATGTCCCGGCAGGCGCGGTAAAATGTCGTGGCGAACAAATGCCGCAGATTGTGGGGGAACACCTTTGACGCTTCTACCCCCGCCGCCTTGCACAGCCGCTTGAGCTCAAACCACACTTGCCGACGAGTGATCGGCCTTCCGCTTTTGGTGAGAAAGATCTCACCGGAGGCGGTTTTTTGTTTTCTGGCGTACTTCACCAGCTTGCGGCACAGCTTGGCGGGCAGCAAGATCGTGCGGATCTTGCCCTTGAGGGTGATGGTGGCCCGTCCCGCCAGCGCCGCCTCCACGGTGATATACCGCAGCTCGCTCACGCGGATGCCCGTGGCGCAGAGCGTTTCCATGATGAGGGCGAGGCGCTCCTGCCCACTCTCCCGCGCGGCGGCAAGGAGGCGGTCGTACTCCTCCTTCGTCAGCTCGCGGGAGCTGTCCCGGAAGATCTGCCGCTGGATCTTCAGGAATTTCACCTTAATGTGCCACGCCATAAAGCGGCAGAAGCCGTTCACCGCCGCCAGCATCGAATTGATCGTGCGCGGCGTGTAGCCGCAGTGGCTCAGGTAGTTTTTCCAGCCCGCGGCGGTCTCCTTAGAGACGATTCGCCCGTCCAGCCAGTGAGCAAAGGCGGTCAGGTCGTGGCGGTATTTCGAGATCGTCCCCGCCGCCCGCTCGTCCGCCAAAAGGGACAGGCAGTAGGCATCGATGCGCTCTGTTGTGATGATGTTGTCCATGTTGATACCTCCTGGATGTGGTATCAACAGTTTACTCTGACGGAGTGAAGTTTCCCGGAATTTGTGGAGAAAATGAAAAAACGCCCTATGGACGGGAAATCGTCCATAGGGCGCAGTGCCGTTGATTCGTTTTTTGTTTAGTCGTAGATGGATTCAGCGTCCCACTCGATGATCGCGCCGGTATTGGCGTCGATGGTGAAGTCGTACTCCATTGTGCCATAGCGGATCTCGCCTTCGTACTCCCAGCGGCCATCGTCAAAGTCCAGCTTGAACTTGTAGAGGTTCGCAGTCGTCGCGCCGGGGACGCGGGACAGGGCGGTCTGCTTCGCCGCGGCTTCGCTGATCTTCACATTGGCGTTGGTGTTCGTGTTCTGAGACGGGGTGTAATTTTCGGCATCGTAGTCGTAGCTGACGATCTTGCCGGTGGCCACGTCGATCTCATAGTCGTACTCGGTATAGCCGGTGCCGCCGCTGATGATGAACTCGATCTCGTAGACCTGGCGGCCATGCTCCCAATCCTGCTGTGCCTTGACGAACTGCACCTGCGAAGCGGTCTTGCCCGCGTGCTGGAGCGCGGTCTGCTTCGCCTGCTCCAGCGTCACGCCTCCGGTGGGCTCGGACTGGGAAGGATCGTTGGTGTCAAAGTCGGTGACATCGCCGCCGGAAGTCGTGCTGTCCAGACGGACCGTCTGGGTGGCACCGTCCCAGCTCACGCTCTTGCCCATGATCTCGCCAATGGCGCGGAGGGGCAGATAGATGGAGCCGTTGTAGATCGCCGGATCGACCTTCGTGCCGTTGGCGTTGGTGAAGGTGCGCTCGGTGCCGTCGATGACGATGTGGTACTCCGGACGCAGGGTGAAGGTCACATCCGTGCGCTTCGCCGCCGTGTCCGGCGTTCCGGTCACATTGCCGGTGGTGCGCGTCCCGCTGAGAGAGGCGGTGCCGGTGGTGCCGTCCCAGTTCACATTCTTGCCCATCAGCTCGCCCACGGCGCGGAGCGGAATGTAGGTCGTGCCGTTGTAGAGGATGGGATGGACCTCCTTGCCCTGAGCATTGTAGAAGTCGCAGGCAACGCCGTCGATGCGGACGGTCACATCCGGGCGCAGGGTCGCGGTCACATTGGTGGCGGCAAAGGCGCTCACCGTCAATGCGGCGGACAGCGCCATCGCGCAGGCAGTCGTTTGGATGAGTCGGTTCTTTTTCATGTTTGGTTCCTCCTTAGCGATTCAGGCTCTCGGCATCCCATTCGGTGACATTGCTGGAAGCGGCGTCGATGGTGAATTCGTACTCGGTGCCGCCGTAGATGATCTTGCCCTCATACTCCGGGCGGCCATCGTCGTAGTCCAGTTTCCACTCATAGATGTCGCTGGCGGCTGCGCCGGACACGCGGGCAAGGGCGGTCTGCTTTGCCATCGCCTCGCTGACGGTGGCGCTGTTGCCGGTGCCGACCACGTTCTTTGCCTCATAGCCGGAGTTGACGATCTCGCCGGTAGCCACAGCGATCTCATAGTCGTACTTTGCGCCGTTTGCGTACCATTCGATTTCGTAGATTTGACGGCCATCGTCATAGTCCAGCTTGGACTTGGTGATGGTGGCGTCCGCTGCCTTGATCCCGGCATGGGCAAGGGCGATCTCCTGCGCCTTGGCTTCGTCCACCGCGCCGGTAGAGGTGTTGGTGATCGTGCTGGGCGTGGTCTGCGCCGGAGTGGTGGTCGCGCCGGATGCAGTGGTATCCGGCTGAGTGCTGTCCGCGGGCGCGGCGTTCTTATCCCGGTAACTCGCCTCCAGCACCTCGCCGTTCTCGGCGTTGATGGAATACGCATAGGTATGATCGCCCGAAGTGAACTCCACCTTGTAGCAGGTCACGCCCGCCACCTCGCTGAGCGTTGCGGATGAAACCTCCGCGTCCGCCGCGTCGATGTTGGCGGCGTCCAGTGCCGCCGTCTGCGCCTGCTCCATGCTGATCTTTGCCGTCTGATCTGCCACAGGCGTATTGCCGCATCCGGCCAGCGCCGCCGCAAGCATGAGCGCTGTTCCGGTCAAAAGCCATTTTTGTTTCATGGGGTTTTCCTCCAATCTTGAGTATTGCGTGAAGTGTAACAGATAGAAACATACCTTGTCAATAGGAAAACTAAAATCTGAGGTGAACAGAAAAACGAGAGCATATCCACTTGAATATGCTCTCGCTTGGTATTTTTATGTAGTTTCAGTCATTAAATATCTGAATTCCTCTGGAAATTCAACTTCGGAAAAATCAAATTTTTTTGCCGTATAGGTCAGTTCTTCGTATTGCAGCGCTGTAATTGCTTTCCGATAGATCGCAATTACGCGTAGTGCGCTTTTCGTCATATCCCGGACATCTTCCTGTAAAACAGTATTCGGTACATACTTCTGCGTCGTCTGATCCAGAATAAATCCAACGCAGGCATTGGTGCTGCCTGCAACCTTTTCTGTGTAAAGGCGAGGCTTGCTTGAATTATAATCACCAATCATTTTCGCTTGCAGATTTTTGGAAATCACGGTCGGCAGCACTTCAAGTTTCATGTGTGTCGTACCATCTTCGGAAAACTCAAAATCTGCTGGACTCAGCTTATGGTCCAAACACTTTTGATAGAAGTCATTTGCAAACAGTCCAGCACTCTCACCATCCGCGTCTTTCGGTGCTTTCAAACCGGTCAGGTGCAAATAATTATTCCCATAGAACGAAAATTCAAAGTGAAAGACTCTTTTATGTTTGTCTGTGCAAAGGAACAGCAAACTCTTTCCGTCCAGTTCTTTTTGATATGCCTGCGCGCATTGGACAACGATTTTAATGGCTTCGTCTTTTGTGAATTTTTTCATCTCTTTATCAGTCCCCAAATCTGCAAAAAAAGAGAAGACTGCGACACCGCAGTGTCACGCGTCTTCTCTTACATGACTGGTTTTTCTGTCGTCCGCCGACGCTCAGTTCCATCTGGTCAATGACCATTCTACTGCATCTCTATCGGGTTTTTCTGTTGCCCGCCAACGCTCCGGCCCAAAGTCCGGCATCCATTTCGGATTTTAGGTGCCAGTCGCACCAGAGGGATGACGCCCTCTATCCATCTTTATTATATGCAAAATAAGCAGAAAAGTCAACAAGGGACGCTGGAAAATTATTTTGTCTGCATTTTCCCTGTGTGGCGCAGTATATCATGCCGCTGCATCAATGTCAATTCTCAAGTTGAATTTTCACCACCATCCGTTTTCTCCCAATTTTTCTCATTTGTATTTTGTATGAGGTGTTACAATACCAACATACTTGGAGTTTTCCCGCAAGCGGGGGGCGGGAGCACCGAAACGAAGGATTTGCAAGCAATGGAAAGGGATATCCTTTTGGACAATTTCGCTTCGCTCACTGTCCGTCAGGCTATCCGCTTCCCGCTTGTTGGGGAGCGCCCCAAACCCCCGAAAAATCCTGACGGATGTTTTCGATTGCCGTCCAAAGTCCGACAAACCCTGCGCCGATCGGCGCAAAAAGAAATGCCGCAGGCAGTATCACATGATACCGCCTGCGGCATGGTTTTTATCTCGCCTGCGACTGTTCGTTCCGGCGTTTTTCCGCTTCGCGCTCCTGCTGTGCAGCGTCAATCTGGAGCAGACTGTCTACATTTTTCTTGATAGTTTCCATTTCCTGCGCCTGCTGCTTCAGCGGACGGTATTCCGCATAGGCAACACGCTTTTTCTCCAGCAGTTCCTTGTACTCAGCCTGCAAATCCTTTATTGCAGGCAGCTTCTTCTCGCCGTATTCCTCAAACGCCTGCTTCGCTGCGCGGTGCAGCATCAGTTCATTCTCATGTGCCGAGGCAAACGCCGTCTTTTTCGCGGCTGGCAGCTTGCGGTATTGCAGATAGATGTCGCGGGTCTTGGCATAGTTCACGATATGCGTCCGCAGATCCGCAATGCGCTCCATGCGCTGCTCATACTGCCGGATCGTTGTCACCGCCGCATCCCGTTTTGTGGTCTGCTCTGTCACCAGATTCTCCAGTGCGGCGTACTCCGTAATTCCGTGCTCAGTGAGGTAGGTCAGCGTCTTTGCCGCTTCTTTCAGATTATGGACCTTCAGCCAACGCTCATACCCCGGACCGCACCCGCGCAGGCGGCTTTGAATGTCCACGATGAGGTTGATTTTCGCAGGGTCAGCCGTTCGTCCAGTGCGGCGTTTTGCGTGAATCAGTGGCTTGCCGACACGCTCTCGCAGCGCTTCTTCTGTGTAGTCTGCGCCCAATGTTTTCGCTCTGGTGTAACGCTCCTGTCCGGCACCGAGTGCGCGGAATTTCAGGTACTTGCCGTCCTGCCGAACTTCGTATCCCTCGCGGCGCATTGCAGCGAGAAAATCATCAAAAGTGAGGACGGTCGGGAGAACGCGATCAATGGTATTTTTGAGCACCGTCTTCCAGCTTGTTCCTCTACGCTCGTTTGCCCATTCCACATAGTGCTGCCCCTTTTCCTTTGGTTCGGAAATGACAGACAGGCCATGCTCCGTGCACAGTCTGTCGCTGATTTTCCGAATCGTCCGGTAGGTGTCTTTGTAATTGTTGAACTTGTGTGTGCAGTCCAGTGTCGTGCTGTTGAATTCAATATGACAGTGGATGTGATGCCGGTCCGTATGGGTCGCAACAACGAACTGATGCTGTCCCTCGGTGAACTCCATCGCAAGCTGATACCCCAGCTCCGTTGCATCCTCCGGTGTGATCTCTCCCGGCTTGAAGGACTGGATCAGCAGATAAGAAATGACATCTTCCTTCGGCTTGCGCGTCCGTCCGGTGATGGAGGTGTATATCTGCTTACTGACGGTAAATTCCTTCCAAGCGGTATCAGCATTGCACTGATAGGTTTTCACCAGCAGACCATCCCGCGTCTTGTCTGGATTTTCATTGTAATCCAAGCGGTCTTTGAGTATCTGCGCGATGCTTTTTCCCTCGCTGGCGTGTCGGGGTTTGATTTTAGAGATTGCCACAGAACACCTCCCGTGCTATAATCAGCATCACAAAGTAGCGCACCATCGGATATGGCGCGTTGTAGAAAAGGAGTGGGCGGTCGCTGGGACCGCCCACTCCTGCTTTTCTTATATCGCTGCAATCGCGTCTTTTACATTTTCTACCCGGTCAATGATCCACTCCGCAGCCAGCGGCAGGCCAACGGGACTGAGCAGCCATGCGGTGATGATGCCTACACCCACATTGAAATAATCCTTTTCAAACAGCGCCAAGATGCCCAGCGCAAAGAACACAAAGGATGCAAGGCTCAGGACACCGGACGAGAACCAGCACATTGCACGGCAGAACCAAACCAGCATCGACAGAACAAATACGACCGGGACCAATAAAATCTTGAATACGATCCTCATCTTTCCAAACCTCCATTCTCTGCTCCACGCCCTTAATATATCACACTAAAGCGGTAAAGTAAAGCTTTTTCAGAGATTTCCCATCTTGCTCAGAATGGTGCTGACCGCAGTCCACAGTTCACCGTACCGGCTTTGTAGATCTGCTACATCCTCGGCGTAGAGGTTGCCGGTGCTGTTCACGCGCTTTGCGATCTGATTGAGGTTGTTGGAGCAGATCCGCAGCAGGGATACCAGCGCCTTGAAGTCCGCCATGTTTACTCGGACGGCGTAACCGTCCACCGCCATCTTCCGCAGGTAGGCACGGCGGTTGTGGATACCGAGCTGTTCCATCTTCTCGTCGATCCTGGCCTTTTCTTCGGGGGATACCTTAAAGTAGAGTGGGATCGTGCGTCCGCTGTCCGGCTTCATGCAAGTTCCGCCTCCTGACTGTGAGATCGGCCCGGTGCAGCTGCCGTTGCCGCAGATTCCATGCCCATGCGTTTGAGCATTCCGCGAATAGACGGCTTTTCCTCCGTGTGCTCCGCCTGCGGTTTCTCGCCGTCATCCATGTGGAGCGCCAGACGCAGCACATTCAGACGGTTGGTCTTGTCGGTCAATTCCTGCTCCTGTGCAAAGGGTCGTTTTACCTCCTCTTGTGCTTCTTGCTGCTGGGCGGTCAGGTTTTCCAGTGCTGTCTTATGCTTATCCAGATTCTTTGGGATCTCGTCCAGCACATGGTCGATGCGGGTCGTATTGCCCACAGCATCCGCACCCAATTCTACCTCTTGGGACAGCTTGTGATGGAGCGTAAGCTGGAATTTCTGTGTCTGTACATTCGCCCACAGGGTAATGGGAAAACCGCGATATTCGCCAATCGTGTGCTTTTCGGAAACATCCTGCATAGCGGTGCAGGCGTCCAGAATCGCCTGACCTGCGGCTTTGCGTTCGGTGTAGGTCACGCCGCCGATCTGCATGGAAAACTCGATGGGCGTATGCTCCTGAAGGTGGGCGCTGTCCTCGGTGAGCGCCTGGATAAACTCCTGCTCCCGCAGAATGGACTGCGGGAAGAATTTCAGCAGCTTGTCCTCCAGAGCGTACTTCTGGCTTTCAAAATTTGCCTTGACCAGTTTCAGCTTTGTGACCTGTGCGTCCAGTTCCGTGTACTCGATGATGCGGGGATCGCCGGAGGCAAGCGCCTTGACCTCAGCGTAGCTCAGTGCCGCAGCGTCCACATCCTCGCAGGTACGGGACGGGTTCTTGCTGCTCATCAGCTGACCGATGAACTTCTGCTTGTTCTCCAAGATGCTCCAGTTATAAGCGTCAAAGGTGCCTTCGGTGACATACTTGAACAGCTTGACTTTTTTGAACGAATTTCCGCGCCGCAGGATGCGTCCCTCGCGCTGCTCGATGTCTGCCGGCCGCCACGGGCAGTCGATATGGTGGAGTGCCGCAAGGCGTGTCTGCACGTTCGTGCCAGCACCCATTTTTGCCGTAGAACCCAGCAAAACGCGCACCTGACCCTTGCGAACCTTTGCAAAAAGTTCCGCTTTCTGGTTTTCCGTTTTTGCATCGTGGATGAAGGCGATCTCTTCAGGTGGGATGCCTTTTTCCATCAGCTTTTGCTTGATGTCCTCATACACATTGAACGAGCCATCGCCCTTTGGGGTAGACAGGTCAGAGAAGATGAGCTGTGCGCCGTTCTGCTCCGCCGTGTCCTGCCAGACCTGATACACATTCTGAACGCACACATTGACCTTGCTTTCCGGGTCGTCCGGCAGCGTCGGGTCTGCAAGGCGCTGATCCAGCGCCAGCTTGCGTCCGTCTGATGTGACCTTGAGCATATTATCCTCTTTGGGTTCCACCATGCGGCGGCGAATGGCTTCGGCGCGTTCACCTAATTCGGCTACCATGTCCTGCTGATACGCGCTGGGCTTCGTCACGACTGTGATGCTCTCATGCTCCGGAACGGGCAGCTTCAGCATTTCTGCTGTTTGGATGTCCGCCGATTCACGCCACATTGCCATCAGCTCCGGCAGGTTAAAAAATTTTGCAAATCGGGTGCGGGACCGGAAACCGGTGCCCTCCGGGGCGAGTTCCATTGAGGTGACTGTTTCGCCAAAGTTCGCCGCCCAAGAATCGAAATGCAGCAGTCCGGTTTCCTCCAGCAGATCGTATTGCAGATACCGCATCATGGTGTAGAGTTCCGACATGGAATTGCTGACCGGGGTTCCGGTGGCAAAGACAACGCCCTTTCCGCCGGTGATCTCATCAAGATAACGGCACTTTGCGAACATATCCGAGGACTTCTGCGCGTCCGTCTGACCAATGCCGGCAACATTCCGCATTTTTGTGGCGAGGAACAAATTTTTGAACAGATGTCCCTCATCCACAAAGAGCTTATCCACGCCCAACTCCTCAAAATAAATGACATTATCCTTACGGCTCTGGTCATTCAGCTTTTCCAGACGGATCTCCAGCGTTTTTCGCATCCGTTCCAACTGCTTGATGGTATAGTGCTCGCCATTCTGACTTTTCGCCTCGTCAATGCTCTCAAGGATCTGGTCGATCTGATCGTGGATGACCGCCTTTTGCCGATCCGGTGAGAGTGGAATCTTCTCAAACTGCGTGTGACCGATCACAACGGCATCATAATCGCCGGTGGCGATCCGGCTGCAAAAGGTCTTACGATTTGCCGGTTCAAAATCCTTTTTCGTTGCTACAAGAATGTTTGCACCGGGGTACAGCCGCAGGAAATCCGCGCCCCACTGTTCGGTCAGGTGATTCGGCACTACTACAAGGTTTTTCTTTACAAGCCCCAGCCGTTTGGCCTCCATTGCGGCGGCAATACACTCGAAGGTCTTGCCTGCACCCACGCAGTGTGCCAGCAGACTGTTTCCGCCGTAGAGCATACGCGCCACCGCGTTTCGCTGGTGCGGCAGGAGCGCAATATCCGGCGTCATACCGGTAAAGCGCAGATGCTCACCGTTGTACTCACGGGGGCGAATGGCGTTATAGAGGTCGTTGTACTTTTTACACAGCGTTTCCCGACGCGCCGGGTCCTTCCAAATCCAGCTTTTGAACGCTTCCCGAATCAAGTCCTGCCGCTGCTGTGCCAGGATTGTTTCCTTGGTATTCAGCTCCCGCGTTTCCTTGCCGCTGGCGTCGGTCACGGTATCATAGACGCGGCTGTCCTTAAGATTCAGGCTGTCCTCGATGATGGTGTAGGCATTGCGGCGCTTGGTTCCGTAGGTCACATAGGCAAGGGAGTTATTTTCGCTGTCTGCTGTCTTTCCGGTCAAGCGCCACTCGCCGGAAACTTCGGAGTACAGCACACGCACCTCCCGTTTCGCCCAATGAGAGGGTTTCAGCAGCTCATGTACAAACTGCGTGTAATATTCCGGTTCAATCCACGTTGCGCCGATGCGCACATCGATCTCCGCCGCTGTCAGATCCACAGGCTGTGCCTTCTCCAGCGCCGTCACATTCCCGGCAAAGGCAGGATCGCGTTCCGCTGCTTCACGGGCGGCAGTCAGCTTCTTTCGGACATTGCCGGACAGATATTCGTCTGCCGTCTGCCAACCGACAAGAGGATCTTCTCCGGCCGTAGGGTCTTTGTAGATGACCCCTTGCAGCTCTGCGACGATGCTCTCGGTATCCTCGCGCCCCAGCAGACTTGCCATAAACGGCAGATCCACGCAGGCACGCTCCCCAATGGATACCGCCAGCGCTTCGCTTGCCGTGTCTACATGGTCAATGACGATCTCTCGGTTGATGGTGCGCTTGGTGAACATATCTGCCTTGCGTTCCAGCTTGCCGGTGTCCTCGTCAATAATTTCCAAAGACCGCAGCAAGCAGTAAGACGAATCCTGCTCAAAGGCTCGCTTGTTCGCCGTACTGCACAGCAGTCCGTACTTTGCGGTGAAGGTATCATAAGCATCGTTCAGGTCTGCTTGCAATTCATGGATCTCTGCATCGGTGCCGCCACGCATCTGGAGGTCGATCAGGCTGCGGGTAATATCCCGAATAGAAATCATCCCTCGAATGCGCTCCATCGTGGTCGCGGCTTCGCTGACCGGTTCCAGTTCGGTCGCGTTCTTGTAGTACAGAACGCCGTCCTGCTCGGTATAGCTGAAGCTGCGAACCGGTTCCGCTTCTTCCACAGACGGTATCACAATCTCCGGCAATTCGGCGGTGTCAGTGGAAAGAAGCTGTGTATCCGGCTGGTCGAGGTGCTGAATCGCTGTTGCAAGCTGGCTCCCCAAATCGGCACCCTCTACCGGCAGGCAGCGGGTTTCCAGATCGTTGCTGTACATCTTCTTGTCCCAGGCCATCGTGCCGAGGATCATTTCCGGGTGCTGCTCAAAATAGCGGTTGACCGGGATACCGTCTGCGGTCTGACCCAGCTCCACCCAGTCCGGCAGCTGCTCCGGCGACTGCTCCCGTTTTTGGAGAAAAATGATGTCCGAGGTGACTTCTGTATTGGCGTTCTTGGCAAAGGCATTGCTGGGTAAGCGGATCGCGCCCAGCAGGTCGGCTCGCTGCGCCAGATACTCGCGCACAGCGCGGTCCTTTTTATCCAGTGTGCCTTTGGAGGTGATGAAGGCAACGATGCCTCCGGGATGTACTTTATCCAGAGATTTTGCAAAAAAGTGATCGTGGATCAAAAAATTGTTTTCGTTATAGCGCGGCTAGGACAGCTTGTAGCTGCCGAAGGGCACGTTGCCGATGGCAAGGTCAAAGGCGTTATCCGGCAGTTCGACGCGCTCAAAACCGTCCACTGTGATATTTGCCTCCGGGTAAAGCTGCTTTGCGATCCTGCCCGTGATGCTGTCCAGTTCGACTCCGTACAGCTTGGCGCTGTGATACTGCTCCGGCAGCAGACCGAAGAAATTGCCGATGCCCATCGCCGGTTCCAGCACGGTGTTCGGCTTGACGCCCATGTGCTCCAGCGCGGCATACATGGCGCGGATCACCGTAGGCGAGGTGTAGTGGGCGTTCAGCGTGGAACTGCGGGCGGCGGCGTATTCCTCCGGTGTCAGCAGAGTTTTCAGTTCAAAATATTCTTTTTCCCATTTTTCGTTCTGTTCGTCAAACGCCTGCGGGATGCCGCCCCAGCCGGAGTAGCGGGCAAGGATAGACTGTTCATCTGGTGTCGCTTGGCGTTGCTCTGTTTCCAGCTCTTTCAGCAGTCTGATCGCCGCCACATTGTCCTGATACTTGCTTTTTTGACCGCCAACATTGATGTCGCCGTCCGTCAGATGAAAATTTTCAGACTGTTCCGGCTCCTCCGGGAAGTCTGCCTCATGAACCGCTGTCGAATACAATACATCGAAGTCCAGAGTTTCAAGCTCGTTGTGGATCAGCTCCTGCAGACTGTCCCATTTCTCCTGTAGCACCAACACGTCGTCTACGTAATAATTGATGGCATAGTCAATGAGGTCGGCTTCTACCTGTATTTCATGCTCATCGTTATCTCCCGCCGTGGAGTAGGCGAGCCCTACATGGTGCAGGTCGGTTTCCGGAGGGAATTCCGTTTTATCGGATCGATATTCTTCACTCCAAAAGTCGAGGATCAAGCCTTTTGCCTGTTCCAGAAGCGCGGCATTCAGTGCGTCCTCTCCGGTAAGGACCGGGTTCAACGGCTCCTTGCCCTCTGCGGCGGCAGTCAAGTCTGCATCCCTTTGCTGCTCCACCCATTCCCGCACATACGACACTGGCTCATTACGGAAGATAGGAAATCCCCGGTGAGATACAAAGGTATCATCCCGCAGCTCCACCTCGCCGGCGCTGTAATCCACGCTCTCCACGGTGAAGATACGCCCGTCTTCCTCCAGCTTCATCCGCAGGGGAATATACTCGCTGATGTCCAGACTTTGAATGACCTCATACTCTCCGTCTTTCTCCTGCCCAAAGGTGACGCTGTGTCCCCGCTGCTGGAGCTTGCTGCCCACAGACTGCCAGCTCTCGGCAAAGCCGGTGACAGGGACCTTACCCATGCCGGGGATGTCCTGTTCGTAGACCTTGCGGGGATAATCTTTGACGATCTGCGTGGCATCTGCGCCGCAGAACAAGATGTGCTGGCCGTCCTGCACACCGATCATGTGCGTCGAGTATTCTGCTTTCATGCGGAGGTATGCTTCACCGTTGATATGGAACTGCGGTTCGTCTGCTGTTTCTTCGGATCGTGCGGCTGATTCACTCTCGCTATTAGGAACTATTATCGTTTTATCTTCGCCCTGCTCCGTAAGAATTTCTCCATCTGTTTCCTTTTCTGGCTCCGGTTGAGCTGGTGTGGAGAACACCGGGGCATCCTGCGTTGCGGAAACGGCCATTTCCGTGGTGCGGGCGATCTTTTCGATCTCCGATCGCACAGCATCCGGCATATCCTCGTAGAAAGTCACGGTCCTGTCCGGCTGGATATGTGCCACAGTCTTGTAATCGCCATCGGCCAACTCTGCTTTGTTCCAGACGGTCATGCCGTTGCCAAGATGTCCATAGCCAAGATCGTACTGCTTTTCCGGTTTCATGCTCGGTGCGGTCAGATCGATGGTAATGGTACGCAGCTTCGGCTGTTCTTCGGTCGGCTCTACGGACGGCGTCGGCTGCGGGGACATATCCAAGGAAAGCTGATCTCCGTCCGCCAGCGGTGCAGTTCCTCGAAACAGCTTGCGGGCAGCTTCATCCAGTGCAGAGGTCGGCTTTTGTGCGGCTGTCTGCGTTTTCTCTTGTTTGGCCTGTGCAGGAACTGCCGGATCGGACTTCCAGAGGTCAAAGGTGCCGTTTCGGTATGCGGTCAGACTGTCGTAGGCGCGGATGCAGGCATCGTAGCCGCGATCCTCCGGCGTCATGCCTTGCAGCACATTCTGCATCGCCGCCTGCAAACGCTCGGTTTCTTTCGGCTCCGTGAGCATTGCCACGATCTCCGGGGTATTGTCGGAAGAAATATCGCCTCGCTGGTAAGGACACTCTGCGGTCGCCGGGGCGCAGGCAAACAGACGGTCAATGCGCCGTGCCAACACATTTTTCGTGTAGCCGGGAATCTGCTGCTTATCTTCCACTGTGAGGAAGCGGTCTGCGGCGATCAACTCCGAAATACGCTTTTCTACCTGCGGCCAGCGAAGCAGGACAGCATCATATTTTTCTCCAGCCGACCGTTCCAGCTTCATTCCCTTGCTGTCACACCAAATATTTCGGACAATATCGCTCTGACCGCTGAGTCCAAAGCGATCTTTCATCGAATCCTGACGCTCTTTTCGGTCCGGATGCAGCGCGAAATAGCTGGATAAGAAGTCTTTTAGAGCATACAACACCGGCGGCTTGGCGGAACTTGGTATACTGCTTCACTGCGAAGTGATCCGGCTCGCGTTTCGCCAGCTTATCAAAAAGCAGGTCTACGGGAGATTTGAAATTCTCATCCCCCTCGCGGCACTCGCAGGCATTGAGCATATCCAGCAGCATCGCAAAGTTTTTTTCTTCCTCCGGCGCTTCATAGTAAATATAGGCGATCAGAGCTTGGAGCAGCAGTGCCGTTGCCTGCTGCCAGAAATCATCGCCGCCCTTTTCCTTGCTCTGGGTGTTCGCCATGATGACTGTGACCAGCGAAAGTATATCGGTTGCACTGTGCAGATAATGGAAGGGGTTATAGTGCATGGAAGCGCTGAAATCAATGGTATTCAGGATCTTCAGCTTGTAATGTCCTTTCTGGATGAGGACTTGTCCTACCTCCTCCACGACCGTACCTTTCGGGTCCGAGCATACATATGATGCGTTCATCTGTAAAAGGTTCGGCTTGATATGATAGCGGGTCTTACCGGAGCCGGAGCCGCCCAGCACCAGTACATTCAGATTCACATTCCGCTTTTCCGGGTCCGCGATCTGCCCCAATGTCAGGCGCTCGGTGTCCGTCAGCAGGATATTCTGTGCGAAATCGTCATTGATGAACGGCGCAATATCCTTCTGATTGCCCCAGCGGGCGGTGCCGTACTCGGCACCGTGGCGAAACTTCTTTGCGTTCTTCTTTCGGTAATACACCGTCAGCCACAGCAAAACACCGCAGCACATACCGACCAATAGGTCAAACGGGTGCAGGCTCGGCAGCGGATTCTCCATTACGCGCCCCAGCACTATGACCGTATTCATCAGACGGTCGATAATGTCCGCGCCGGTCGCCAACCGGTATGCCTGTCCCAGCTTGGTCGCAAGCAGACCGATCATGCCATACGGCAGCAGCGCTTTGAGTGTGGCAGCATCCGGCTTTGCGATTTTCCTCACAGCGACACCTCCTTGTCCTTGGTTTTCGCCGGAGCCGCTTCCTTGTCCAGCACAGCGATCCGCAGCTTGGCAAGCTGTTCCCGAACAGACGGTTTCTTCTCACGCTGCACGACCTTTGCCGTATATTCCTGAAAGGCAGCGGTCATCGCGTCAGCATCCCGCGCCTTAAAGAAGATGAGATAGCGCGGCTTTTCCGCCGCGCTATCCTTTCTAACCGCAAAATCCACGCCGTATTTTCGCGCAACACGCTCAAAGGTTCGGATACTGGCGCTGGACACCTCGATGGTGGATGCACCGCCGCCTTGCTGCAACAGGTGCTTTACTGACTGCTTTCCCCGATAGACTTTGGGGTTCTGCGTCTGGCGCTGCATTTCTGCCAGTGCTTTGCGGATCAGGCTTTTCAGCAATCTTTCCGTCAGCTTTGCGCCGGTCGTGATCACAACCACTGTCTTTTTCTCCAGTTCCTCCTGCATGGTGCATCACCGTCCTTTCGGTGCAGGGGAAACCGAAAATCACTTGTTCCAGCTTTCGCTCTCGCCCAGCACGGCGGTATGGGCGTTTGCCGCTTCCATGACGGCGTAATACGCCCAATGGCGCTTCGTGACATCTGGGAAGGTGTTCATCTTGCGGAGATTGTCTGCAATGTAGTCCTCATCCGCTTCGCGGCCCAGCAGACGATTGACGATGGTCACGACCTCCGCGCGGTTGATCTCATCGTCAGCGCGGAAGGAGCCGTCGCCATAGCCGTTGATCCAGCCATGCTTGGCGGCATAGCGGATGTATTCCGCCGCCCAATAGCCGGAGGAAACATCGTTGAAGCTGCTAAACTGCTCCATGATTTCGGCGTCACCGTCGCCATAGACTTCGAAGAAACGGACGGCCATCGTGGTAAACTCGGCACGGGTAATGGCATCATTGGGGGCAAAGATGGTCTTGCTCTTACCGTAGGTGATGCCATTGTTGGCGAGGTACTTCACATAGCCAGAGTACCACGCATTACGGGGAACATCCGTAAACTTAGTGTTTGCCGCAGTGGAAATAGTGTCACCGTTCTTCTCCGCCAGCAGGCGGGCAAAGATCGCGGCGGCTTCACTGCGGGTCATGCTGCGGGAGGGACCAAAGGTGCCGTCCGTATAGCCGACGATGTAAACGCCGTGTCGCTCGGTCTCCTCGATCTCCGGAACGGTAAGCTCGCCGTTCTTGTCGGTCTTGCCTTTTTCCGCCTGGTTCAGATCGCCCTTGACAGTGATATTCTTGTTTTCCTGCGGGTTCTTCTTGTGGTCGGTGAGAATGACCGTCACCTGATGCTTGGCGTCCAGATCTGTGCCGTCCGGCAGCCTCACCGTGATATTGCCGGTCTTTCCGATGGAAACATCACTGCCGGAGATGGGACGCTTGGTATCCGTGCGGATGACCTTGACGGTCAGCGTCCAGCGGTCGCCGTCCGCATCCTCATAGCCAGTAGTGACCTTGCCGTCCTCGTTGGTCTTACCGCTGCCGGTGGGGACGGTGATCTGACCTGCCTTGTCGGTCTTGCCGGAGGCGTAGTTGTCATTCTTATCCGTGACAGAAATGCTCATACCGGAAACGGCACTCTTGTCCTTGACAAGCTGCACGGTCACGGTCGTCTGGTCGGCGTAGTCCAGCAGGCGGCTGTTCGGCAGGCGGATGGAGATGCTGTTATCCTTGTGGAGCGCAACTGCGGCGTTTGCCACAGGATTTTTGGCGTCGGTATCGGTGACGGTCACAAGGTATCCGCCCACAACGACTTCGCCCTTGCTGTCCGTTGTGCCGCTGTTATAGATTTTCTCGATTTCAGCCGTTTCCAGCTTTTCGCCGCAGTTTTCGCATTCCTTATGCTTGCTGCCCGCGGAGTCGGTGGTCGGCTCCTTGTCGATGATCCAATCGCCCGGCTTATGACCGGCAGGCTCGGTGTAGTCAGTCTTATTGCTGTCGCCACAGCGAGTGCAGGTGTTGGTGGTGTAACCCATCTCAGTACAGGTGGGAGCCGTTACTTCGCTCTTGTAGTCGTGACCAAGCGCTTTTGCCAGCACAGCGCCGCACTTGGTGCAAAGCTGGGGTTCGGTGCAAGTCGCAGGCGTACCCGGCACATGACCTGCCGCCTCATTTCCTTCAATTCGGTGATAGCCGCAGCGGGTGCAGCGGTATTCCATGACGCCCTCGCCGGTGCAGGTGGCATTGGTGACGAGTGTACCCTCATCCCAGCTATGGCCGAGCGCGTCGGTGTAGTCTGTCACGAAGCTGCTGCCGCAGCCGTCGCAGCGATGGATGGTCTTACCGCCGTTTTCGCAAGTGGCGGTGATCACATGGGATTCGTAGTTATGTGGCAGAACAGAAGTGATGTCCTCAATGTGACGATCCCCACAGACGGAGCACTCGCGGACGGTATAACCGGGGCTGGTACAGGTGGCAGCCACGGTGTAGACCTCATAGCTGTGTTCGCCCTTGGGCGTGGCGGTCTGCTTCATCTGTCCGCAGCGGGAGCACAGCTCCAGCTGCTTGCCGTCTGCTTCGCAGGTGGCGTCACGGATGACGATGCTCTGCCATGCGTGGCCCAGAGAGTCCACATAGTCCCTCTTTTCGATCTTGCCGCACTCCGTACAGAGGTAGCGATCATAGCCGAGGGTGGTGCAGCCGGCCTTGGTGCTGTCCAGCAGAATATACTTGTGGTTTTCACCGCAGCCCTTGTCGGCACAGCAATTTCCGTTGCAATTCTTGTTCTGGCAGCCGCAGTTTGGATTTCCGCAGCCGCAGGCGCAAGAGCCATCATCCTTGGTGGATTCGTCACGGAGCCAGACCTTTGCAACGCCGTTCTCGGTCATTTCCTTGCCCTTGTAGCTGTAGGTGATCTCGTAGTAGACCATGTACTGACCGGCTTCTGTATAATTGGGAGCCGAGGTCATGGTGCAGCTGTCTGCGCTATTGCCATAGCGGATAGCGGTGCGGACGCCTGCTTCCGAGAGATCGCTGACGGTGATGGTGTGCGACTTGCCGTCTGCGATGCCGTAATAGTCCGCGATGACCGCCTTCGCAGCCGTGTAGTCATAGCGGGCGTAATCGCACAGGCTACACTTCTCCACCTCTGCAAAGCGGCCATTCGCCGGCTGGGGCAGCACTTCTGTTACCATGCTGTGACGCTCCAGTTTACTGCTTTCGGTGTGGTTCGTGCCGTAGCAGAACGCGCAATAGGTGCCGCCCTTGGTGGTGACAGTATGGTAAGTGTCGTCTGCGTACTCGTAGGTCACGGTTTCGTCGAGTTTCTGCGTGAACTCGGCAGCACAGTCATACAGCCAGTACACATTTTTCAGATAGCCGTAGTCCGTCGTTGCCATATTGGTGTTGATACCGCCGCAGGTTTCGCAGACGGCTTTCGTGTAGTGATACCCGGTATAGGTCGCATTCTTGCCGGGAACACCGTCCATCGTGTCGCCCTTGCCGTTGCCGCCGACCATAGTACCGTCCGAGTATTTCACATTGCGGCTGAGTGCAGACTGACCGTTTTTCGTGTACTCCGGCACACGAAACGCAAGAAATGAGGTCTGCTTGCCGCACTCATGGCAGGTAAAGGTTTCATGAGTTATAACACTATTAGCATCCAGCTCATTCGTGCGACCGGATGCCTGCATCCAGTGTTCCGCAGGGTCATGGTAGCTGTTCTGCTGTGCCGCAAAGGCGGTAGGAAGCATGGAGAACATCAGGGTCAGAGCAAGAAGCCCTGCCAAAATCGACCTCGGACGATGGGGATTGGAATGAAGTTTCATAAAATTACCTCCGTTTTTTGAAATTTGATCGTGAGCCGGGTGCTCCAGGGTGGCACGGCAATCCGACGCAGGATGCAAAACAGTCTGCGTCGCTGGTCATCGTTCTGCGTCATTCAGTGTCCTTTCTCAGCGTGATGCCGCCGGCACCGCAGAAACAGAAAACGCGCACCGGGCGCGTTTCTGCCACGGTGCGCGTTAGATTTTGACGGTAAATCTACCGCCGCTTACGAAAAAAGCAGCTACCGATCACCATACAGGTCGTGATTGACCAATGCGGTGTAGTAGCTGCTGAGGGTAGTTGGGGCGTTATAGAGCGATGTGAGCAGGTAGGCGCGGATATTGCGGACTTTGGTGGTGTTTTGGAGCATACTGTCCAGCACATACTCGATATGGCTGGCGTCCAACTTGAGTAGGCGGCTTCGCACGACCTCCGTTGGCAGGTCCTCGCCGCCGATGCGGATCGTTGGCTTTCGACTGGTGACGGTATCTACCAGCAAGTCCATGATCTCGTCCAGTAATTCATCGTCCGCGTGACCGTTCTGACGGAGGTATGCAAGGTCGATATTTTCTTCCAGAAGCTCTCTGTACTCGTCTGTCGTATCCATCGCATCCATCTGTTCCGGCTCGCTCACCGGCTCTGTGACTTCCTCCTGTACCGGATAGATAGATGGATCAGTATCACTGATGTAAGTATTATTCTTGTAGTTCTTATTATTACGCTCCGCTGAGGGGAAGTCATCATACTCACTAACAGGCGTTGCGGGTACTTCCTTTTTGGGGCGATGACTTCCGGTTTTAGGAATAAAGTTCTTGACATAAATTTTAGCAGGTCTGCCCATGCCTTGCTTCTTGCGCTCGATAAGACCGACCTTTTCCAATTCGGCATACAGGGCGATCGCCTTGTTGTGACCGCAGCCAAGAGCACTCATGATCTCGCTCATGCGAAAGTAAATGAATACACGCCCATCCTCGTCCATCCAGCGGTTGCGTGCGGACAGGCTCATGCGGTCCAACATAAGCGCGTACAGCATCTTTGCCGACACAGAAAGCGTCTTGTAGGTGGGACTGAAAAGGATTTTGGGGATGCGGAAGAAAGTGTACTGCTCAGCTTCCAGACCGTAGTAGTAATCCAAAGTGATAGGTTCTGACATGATAATTGCCCTCCATTTCTGCGACGGCGTAGGGCAATCCGGGCAACAAAAAACGGCACCGTTCTAAAACAGTGCCGTTTTTCGCTTATTTTGTTGTAACCCAAGCCTTTTCAGCCGTCTTTTGTTTGATTAGGTTTTGTTCCTTATCGACATCAGACCTTCTCCTTTTCTTTTTCTTTATGTAGTTTTTAAGGGATGACAATACTTATGCGGAGTATTCCTCGTCTTCGGGCACCGTACCGCCGCACAGCTCCCGGTAGAACGCCGCTTCGGCAGCGTGTCTGTAAGGACGCAGGGCCAGATTGCCGATGCCCAGCGTCAGAGCACACAGGATGTCCCATCCGATAAAGCTGAATTGCAGGCAAAACAGCCGCCAGCGGTTCCCCGCCATCATAGCCTTGGACTGTGCGATGGCCTCGCCGGCTGTCAGTTCCGGATGCTCCGCCAGAATGTAGCCGGTCATGGCATAGCTGTAAGAAGCCATGATGCCGGGGATGATCAGCAGCAGCGTCCAAAGAAGAATATACACGGCTTGAAGCAGCATGGTCACAGCTATGGTTTTCCAATAGGGGAAGTAGGAAAACAGGGTCTCAAAGGGCGGCTTTTCTCCGGCGGTCAGGTTCAGATTGAACCGGGCATAGCCCACTTCGATAACACTGCCCAGAATGAAATACAGGACCCCCAGCACGATTGCCGCTAAGATCAGGTAGATCGCGCCGCCAACCAGAACTGCCCGCAGTCCCGGTGTGATCCCGTCCCCCCAAGAGTAGATGGTCTGTCCGGCATATTGAATATTCGCGTTCAGGCTGCCGCCGGTAAAATTGATCTTAAATTCAGGTCCGCCGGAAGTAGCTCCTCCCAGAATCACCGCCACCAATCCCACCAGAATGGCCAACGGCCATTTCCCCTGAAGCGCCGCCCTGGCTTCCTGCCTGAAATCTGCCGCGTATTTCATTAGCTCTCCCTTTCCGCCCCATGGGCTCCCCCACTATATTTCTTTTCTGCAAGGACTCTCACTTTTATAGACGGTTCCAATCCTAATTTTGTTGCATATTTTCCGTCTTTTCTCAATAATTCCATCAAGTGGATGGTCAACAGCCGCTCTCTGGCCCCATGGCCCTCAGCTCCTTTTCCGGTTTTTGGAACGCCGTCCCTTTGCTTGAGAATAGCGTACAGCAAAAGGACGGTGGAATACATCATAGAATTGGAAAGATAAAGCAGTCTATTTTCACTTTCGGAGCAAAATACCCCTTTCAGGTTTTCTTCCGGCTCCGATACGCTTCATACTGCGCCTCATCAATCACACCGGTAGCCAGCATCTTCTCTGCCCAGAGCTGCAAGGTCTCCACCGTAATGGAAATGCGTTCCAGCTCCTCCTGAATGTATAGAAAATCCTCCAGCTCATCATCGGAAATTTTGCCGTCAGCCGTGATTTCAATAAGCCGGTCCTTCCGCTTATTCATCGCGTTTAAAGATGCCAGCATTTCCAGCACGATCTGAGACAGGTCCTTGATCTTGATCTCCGGCACATACTCCTGCCCGATGGGACACTGATTGGCGCAGTAATAGTTGCACAGGTCCGGCTTTTTGTATTTCTCTGCCATTGTAAGCACTTCATCCGGATGCGGAAAAGAGCGCTCGTTCTCAATCTTTTCTATACGCTCCGGCGGAATGGATTCTAACAGCTCACTTGCGGTCTCTCTGGTAAGCTTCAGATTTTCTCTGGTCAACTGATATATATTTTTATTCTCTCTGGTGGAAACTCTCGCCATAGCTGTACCCTCACGATCTCAAGTTCAGTTTATCGCTATATAGACAACTTATCACAAAAAGTCTCATTCATTATATTACTCAACGATATCTAACGCAATCCCCGAAAGTCTTTTTACAGGGGAACAACGTGTGGCTTATGTCCCTATGCCTAAAGGCGGGGGGATTACGCCATAACGCCTCCCTCTCGACTGCTTTTCAACGGGGAATCAGTGGTAAACGATACCGTACATTTCATCGCATCAGCCGCATCTCCTTCTCAAACTGCTCCATCGCCTCCTGTCGGCTGGGAACTTGCGCAAGTGTACAGAAAAACTGTTGGCCGAACAGTGGCCGGGACAGTGTCTCCACCCAATGCGTCAGCACCTCCGGAGTGAGGGGGTTCTCCTCCCGGAGAAAGATCACCCCGTAATAGGGCGGTACAGACAGGGAAACCAGCTGTGTCAGCGGGACACCGCTCCGGACGTAAGCGTTGCAGAAATGCATCTCCGGTGAAAAATGCGGATAGTACAGCGCCCCAACGAACCAGTCCTGTTCACCGTTTTTGAGCCGCTCCGCCTGCTCCAGAAAGCTCGGATGATCCGGATTATCCGGCTCCACAAACTCACCGTCCAGAATGGTCTGGTGAAGGGCAGGGAGGTTATGGAAATCAAAGTGGAAAAAGGGCGCCTTTCCTGCCTCGTCCTCGGAAAGAGAAAACTCCGCCGCATGGAAAGGTTCCCAGCCCTTGCCGCAGCGGAAATAGCCCCACCAGTAGTTCCAGTCATGAATATGCAGATATTTTTTTGATTTGCAACCCATAGATGTACTCCATTCTAACAATGTCGGCACAAGAGGAAATCACAAGAAACTCTCCGCCCGGCACCAGCAAAGATTCTTTCCAGGCCCGTCCTTTTTACAAGAGGGACGCACAAAGGCGGCGCGGTGATCTTCTTATCTGCTCACCGGAATGGAGATCTCGAAAACGGCGCCGGTCTCTCCGTTATACGCGCGGATCGTCCCTCTATGCAGATGGATGATCTCCTTGGTCAGGGCAAGGCCGATGCCGGATTTTCCGCTTTTTCCCATGTAGAAGCGGTCAAAGATGTGGGGAAGATCTTCCTCGGCAATGCCGTCCCCGTCATCCTGTATCCGGATGGTCACGTGCCGCTTGTCCGTGCGGCAGGTCAGGCGCAGCTGGCTGCGGACATAGCGTACGCCGTTAGATAGGATATTGGTAACTGCTCTGCGCAGCTGGGTATCGTCGCAGCTGACCATAACGGGCTCCTCAGGGAAGTCTGGCACGATGGCGATGCCGCCGGCGGCTATCGGCTCAACGGCGCGTATGCCGTCGTAAAGCAGTTCCCGAATATCCGTTTCGGAAAGGGTAAGCCGCTGCCGCCCCATATCGATTTTCGAAATGTCCAAGAGTTCTTCCACCAGCTCCGTCATGCGGTCGCTTTCTTCCAGGATCACATCCGCCGCGCCGCCCGTATCCATTACGCCTGCCTGTATGCCCTCCGCATAGCCCTGTATCGCCATCAGCGGCGTTTTCAGCTCGTGGGAGGCATTCTGGAAGAAGGTTTGCTGCCGCTCCGCCTCCTTTTCAATATCTCTGCCGAAGCGGAACCCCAGTAGGCACATGACGGAGGAAATCGCCAGCAGTACCGCAAAGAACACCCAGTTCAGCGTTACGATATAGCGCGTGATGGGACCGATGTCTATGTACATGATATAGGAGTAGGGTTCCTCTCCATCGCCGTAATTCTCCTGCGCAGACATGAAGATCAGATGATGCCTGTCCGTTTTGAAGGTGTAGCACTGATCGAGTGTGATATCCCGTCCGGCACAGTATTCCAGCAGCTTTTTCTCCAGCAGGTAGGCATCCCGATTCCATGTGTTGGGCCGGTAGCCGTCCTCCAGCTCCAAAAAGACGATGCTGGGCGTAAAGAAGTAGCCCTCCTCCCAGTCCTCATCATAGTCCGGTTCGTCATAGATGTAGGGAACGGTTCGATTCTGATATTCCGCTTCACTGCGCAGCGCCTTTTTTGCCTCGGTTACAAAATGAGACGGGATGATCACATTTACCGCCAGCACAAAAAGGGCAAACAGGAGTAAAGCCGAGCCGAGGATCAAATACACGATCCGCAGTTTGATGTTTTTCATGTACACTCCGCTCCCTTCAGCTTATAGCCAAAGCCCCAGATGGTGCTTACGCTGACGGTGCTGCCCGCTTGTAGCAACTTTTTTCGGATACGGCGCAGCGTTTCATCGGTCACGCGGGTCTCTACATCTGAGTCAAAGCCCCACACCGCACTGAGCAGATCCTCGCGGGAATAGGCCTTTTCCGGCTGCTTCATCATATAGCTGAGCAGCCGCAGTTCGGTCTGGGTCAGCGCCACGATCGTGTTTCCGCAAAAGACGGCGTTTTCCGTGGCAGAGCAGCGCAGGTCCCCGTAGCGCAGCTCATCCTCTGTCTCCGCCTTTTTTCCCCTGTCCATCTCCACGCGGCGCAGCAGCGCCTTGACCTTCATCAGTAATATCGTTGGACGGAAGGGCTTGGTGAGATAATCGTCGCTGCCCTGACTGATGCCCATAACGTAGTCCAGCTCGCTGTCCTTGGCCGTAAGCAGGATGATGGGAATGTCGGAAAGCGTACGCAGTTCCCTGCACACCGTCAGTCCGTCCGTGCCGGGCATCATGATGTCCAGTATCACCAGCTCCGCAGGCTCCTGACGAAATGCCTCCAGCAGCGCGTCACCGCTTTCAAAGGAGCGCACGGTATAGCCGTCGCTTGCGAGGAAGCTATGGAGCAGCTCCCGTATGCTCTTTTCATCGTCTGCCAGATAAATGGTATGTCCCATGCGTCCTCCTTGCAAGCAGCGCCAAATGCTGCGCGTGGGCGCAGCATCGGCACGATGTTGATTTTATACTATCAGAATATCTCCTTTCCGTCAAAGGGGGCAGATGCCGCTTTCGCAGCCGGTGTTGCCCCAGATAGAATTGTACAGTTCGCACAGCCGGCTGTCGATCTCCATAAGACGGCTGTAGTCAGCGATCAGTGCATCCTTTTCCGAGTCGGTCAGGAAGCTCAGGCTACGGATGAAGGCGGCCTCTTCATAGTTTTCGAAGTCATAATCGTCCGGCAGATCGAAGTATGCTTCATCTACCTTGTCCCACAGGTCAGCGTGCTTTTCACAGACGCGGTCATACTCCTGCTCCAGGGTGTCGATCTCGTCCAGCACCTTGGGATCGGCCTTTTCCAGCGCCTTCTCGTAAAGCGGCATATTGTCGCAGTCGGGCAGTTTCTCATACAGCGCCTCCATCTCAGCGTCAAGGCCGTTCAGCTCCTTGATGTCCGCCAGAAGCGTTTCCTTCTCCGCATCCGTCAGAGCGTTGGTGCTGCGGATAAATGCCGCCTCGTCAAAGTTTGTGAAGTCGTAGTCGTCGGGCAGGGCGTTGCAGATTTCGTCCAGCTTTTCCCACATCGCCGCGTTTCTCTGGAAGATGGCGTCGCTCTTCTCTTCCACCGCCTCGATCTGCTCCCAGATGGCGTCCTCGTTCTCGGTTGCGATGGCAGTTGCAGGCTCTGCCGTGTCAGGCGCAGCCGCCAAAGCTGCGGTCGATGCGCCGATAGCTGATACCACCAACGCCAGTGCCAGCGCAAGGCTCCAAATCGTTTTCTTTTTCATAGTATGTTACTCTCCTTTTTTATTGTTTGGTTGTGTATCAACCATGTCTGTAGCATACCAGAGATCATCTTGGATTTCCCCCGCGAAAGTGCGGAAAAAGTGTCACAGATTTGTCACAGCATCCGTGCTGCAGGCAAGAAGGCACCCTTTTTTCCATAGAATGCTCGAAAAGTGGGTTTCATTCAGTTTACACTTGCGGATAAAATCGGTATAATTACATACAAGTCAAAACCGTTATAGACAAAGAAGTCTGTTGAAGCGCATCGGAGGGCGGAACCATGCCAAAACCGAAATGGAATTTAAATATCATTTACATATCAGAAAGGCTGCAGGAGAGCCTGCGGCCCATCTCCCGCTGCGCCATGACCACCGTGGTCGCCCCCATGGGCTACGGAAAGACCACGGCAGTGAACTGGTATCTGGAAGAGCGCGCCAAGGCGGAAAACCTGAAAATGATCCGCATCAGCGTATACTCCAACAACCTCGCCATCTTCTGGAAAAGCGTGCAGGAGGCGTTTGCCCGGGCCGGGTTTGACATTCTGCGGGACTATCCCTGTCCTACAGACGCCGCTGGCGGCGGACTGCTGGTGGACGATCTCTGCCATGCGCTGGCGGGCGAAGTCCCATGCTGCATTTTCATCGACGATTTTCACCTGCTGACGGACAAGCGCGCCTCGCTGTTTCTCTGTATGCTGGCAAACCGGCTGCCTTCAAATGTGCATCTGATCGTTGCCAGCCGGGACCGTTTTCTGCCCGCTGCGGAGGCGGTGCGGCTGGGGGCAAAAGTCTATCAGATCGGCACGGACCAGCTGCGCCTGAACCATACGGAGCTGGCCGTCTATGCCCACCGCTGCGGCACGGAGCTTTCCGACGCGCAGGTGGAACGCCTACTCTATTCCAGCGAGGGCTGGTTTTCCGCCGTATATCTGAATTTGCGGACGCTCTCCGAGCGCGGCGTGCTGCCCAGCCGCCATTCCGACATTTACGCCACTTTTACCGCCGCCATGATCGATCCGCTGCCGGAACCGCAGCGGGAGTTTCTGGCAGTCATGGGGCTTGCCGATGAATTCACCGTTGAAATGGCGCAGTATATCACAGGCGATGGGGACGCGGGGCAGATCCTCTCTGCATTGACGGAGCAGAACGCCTTTGTCACGCGCCTGCCGGACGGCGCTACCTATCGCTTCCACCACATGATGAAGGAGTGTGCCGAGCGCAGCTTTCAGGCGATGCCGGCGGAAACGCAGCAGCGCTATTGGGAGCGCTTCGGTCTGTGGTATGAGCAGCACCGGCAGTATCTCCACGCCCTCGCCGCTTACCGGAAGAGCGGGAATTATGACGCGCTGCTGCGGGTCATCCGCAGCGATGTGGGCATCCTGCTGGCGTCGCTGAAGCCGGAGGATGTGCTGACGGCGCTGGATAACTGCCCCGCCGAAACGCTGAAGGCATACCCCTTTGCCATTCTGGTGCTGATGCGCCGGATGTTCACCTGGCGGCAGATCCCGAAGATGCTGGAGCTGAAAGCCCTGCTGCTGACGGCCATCGGAGAACATCCGGAGCTGTCCGCAGAAGAGCGCGGCAACCTGCTGGGGGAATGCGATCTCATTCTGAGCTTTCTTTGCTACAACGACATCAGCGCCATGAGCCGCCTGCACCGCAGCGCCAGCGCGCAGATGTCCCGCCCCGCCATCAGCATCCAGTCGAGCGGCGGCTGGACCTTCGGCTCACCGTCCGTTCTGATGATGTTCCACCGTACACCGGGAGCGATGGAAAGCGAACTTGTGGAGATGGACGAGTGCATGCCCCATTATTACAAGGTCACGAATCACCACGGGCAGGGTGCGGAGACCATCATGCGCGCCGAGGCGCTGTTCTGTCAGGGGCGCTTCACGGATGCCCACATTGAACTGGAGCGGGCCTATGCACAGGTGAAGGACAACGGACAGATCAACATGGCGCTGTGCTGCGATTTTCTGTCGCGGCGGCTCTCACTGTATACCGATGTGGAGCAGCGGTACACCTTTGAGGAGCCCGCCTGTTCCAGATATGCTTTCAGCTCGGTATCCTGATAGATGGTCATGCCGTTAATGATCTTCGTCCACTTCTCGTCCTTGTCTGTGTTGCCATTGCTCTCGTTGCAGATAAAAAATGTCCCGCCGGGCTTCAGTACCCGCCAGATCTCACGGAAGCACCGCGGCAGATCCGGCCAGAAATAGACGGTTTCAAAGGCCGTGACTGCATCAAACCAGTTATCCGCGAACATCATATCTGCCACGCTGCCTTGCAGAACGGCGCAGCGACCATCAGCGATGGCAGTCTCGTTGACCTTTTTGGTTTTCTCCACGCTGACGGGCGAATAGTCGATGCCCTTGACGATACCCTGCGGGCATTTTTTCAACAGCCTTCGGATGTTCGCTCCACCGCCGCAGCCGCAGTCAAGCACCTTATCGTCCGGAGCAAGCTCCAGAAAGCGAAGCCCCCACCATGCCACAGGACTGTGACCCAGGTTCATCATGACCACCATGAGCTTTCCGCCAAAGCCCGCAGGCTTGCGGGTATTCTCAAAAAAGGACATTGTAAAGCCTCCTTACGTTTTCTAATGGTGAGCCAGCCGGAGCGATTCCTCGCGGCGTTCGGATCATCCGGCACCGATTCCGTTTCATTCCTCCGGCTTCAGGAATTTTTCCGCATAGTGATCGAACAGCTCCGGGTGCACCAAGACCAACTCTGCATGGGCCATTTTGGGAATTCCGTGGACCCGAATCTGCGGAAAATAATGCTTCATAAACCGAATATTGTACCTACGGTCTTTCTTTTCATCGCAGCCGTACCAATAGGTGATTTTTGTGCCGCATTCGGCAGGCACTTTCGGCAGAGCGTAATTGTTGGCAGACCAGAATATGTTCCGGATCGTCCGGTTCGAGAAGGTTTTGAGGTACCGCTCCATCGCATCATATTCTTTCCTGCTGTCATGCCCCGGCGGAGTAAACCGTTCCGACGGAAATGCCGCTTCCAGCACCTCACGGTTGCTTGCCACCGTTCTGAAGGACAACACATCCCGCACCAGCAGCAGCTTTCGCACCAGAAACGGCAGGCGATAGGGAGTCATACCGCCGTCAATGATTGCCCGGCCAACGGAAATTTCCCCCAAGGCCAGCAAACGGGTCAGACACGCACCGCCCAGAGAGCAGCCGTAGGCAGCATCCAAATGGGAAATGCCGTGGATATTCAGATATTGGGTCACCTCGTCCACAGTCTGCTCCACGGAAGTAAAGTCTCCCGGATATTCCGGCTGGTGACCGTCGAACACCACCTGAAAAATATGCCACCTTTGGGACAGAACCGCAATAGTGTCCGCAAATGCCCATACGGGCTCTGCCGTGCAGGGAAAAAACAGCAGCGTTTCTCTATGCTCCCGTCCGCACTCCAAAATTTGCACCGTTTACTCCTCCTTCTTCACATATTCCGCATATGACCCGGCATTCCGATCCCGGAGGCCCTTGTGTTCTTGCATCGCTGTCATCCTCTTTCGTGGTTAGATTGATCTAACCATAACCCGTGAATTCACGTGATTAGATGTCTCTAACTGCAGTACCTTGAAAAAGCCGCAGTTCTGCGGCCTTTCGGCTTATTCAAATAGCTCCCTGCAAGCGCCGTACACCAGTGCTTCCAGCACCTGCGGATATAATTCCCCGATCTGCTCCTTATGGGAAACTGTGAGGATCAGTCCCCGCACCGTCGCAGCGGCCAAAGAAGCGCCGCGCCTTGGCATCAAATCATATTTTTCCAAGAGCTGACGAATGTGCGTTTCGTCATCGTGGTAATGTTCCTTTTTGACGCCCTCCGGCAATCTCTGTAAAAGCAACTTGGCGTCATGTTCAATGAAAGCCATGTCGCCAGTATCAGACAGTCTCCGGCAGACGGCCAGAACCGCCTCTGCCGCGCGCTCCGATGTTGGCAGGCCGCCATTTCTGCGCAACGCCTGGTCAGCCACCCCGTAAAGCTCGGAGTGGATACTTTCCAGAACTGCGAAGAAGGCCATCTCCTTGGATTCGTAGAATTTATAGAACGAGCCCTTCGCAATGCCGACCGCCTTTGTCAGTTGATCCACTGAGGTTTTCTTCATCCCCAATGTGACGGCGCAGCGTCTTGTTTCCTTCAGCAGCGCCTTGTGAAGCTGTTCTGTTTCATAGTTGGTAAAAGCCAAGCTCGTTCATCCCCCAAATGACCGTTTTGGTTTTTCTGGTCATGTTATATCATGACTCTTTCTGTTTTGCAAGAGATTTAAGGCATAAAACTTGTGGTGTAGGCATCCATACGAATGGACGCCTACACCACTGCTTAGCCACTGAAAATCAGTTATTTTAAACTTTTTGTCCGTATCCCCGTCTTACTGATTGTACGTGCGGAACAGGAAGGTCACGATCTGGGCCCGGGTGCAGCCGTTGCTGGGGCTGAACGTGGAGTCCGTTGTGCCGTTGGTCACGCCGTTTTCCACGGCCCAGGCCACAGCCTCGGCGTAGAAGTCGCCGGCTGCCACGTCGGTGAAACCGTTCACCGTGGTGGGAGCGGTGCCTATGGCGCGGTACAGGAATGTCACGCTCTGGCCGCGGGTGCAGGTGCTGTTGACACCGAAGGTGCCGTCAGCCAGACCATTGGTGATGCCGTTTTCCAGCGCCCATGCCACCGCGTCATAGCAGTAGCTGCCGGGGAGCACGTCGCCGGGGACCTTGGCCGTGCCCTTGGGAGCGTGAGAACCGGCGGCACGCCACAGGAAGGTCACGATCTGACCACGGGTGCAGGGATCGCTGGAGCCGAACAGGGCATCGGTCTTGCCGTTGGTGATGCCCAGCTTCTGGGCCCACTTCACGGCGTCAAAATAATAGGAGTCGGTGGGCACGTCAACGAAGGGGCTGGTCTCCCCCGCCTTGACGAAGGTCGCCTTGACCTCCACCTTGCCACCGGGCATGGTGAAGGTGTACTTGCCGTCGCCCTTGTCGGTGAGCTTCAGCGCATTGCCCTTGCTGTCCAGCACGGTGACGGAGCCGACCTCGTAGCCGCTGTCAGGCTTGACGGTGACGGTCACCCGGTCGCCCTTGGAGGCGTTCTTGGGGCTGACGGTCACATCGCCGTTCTTCGCGCTGGGGGCGGACACGGCGTAGCTGCTGCCGGAAGAGCCGGAGGAGGAACTGCCGCCGGAAGACCTCTTCGCAGTCGATACGCCCAATACCTGCGTGTCGCTGCGTCCAACCGGACTGACAGCCGCAATCCGCAGCGTGTACGCGGTATTGGCACTCAAGCTTGTCAGCGTCATGCTGCCAGCCGCTGCGTCAGCCGTCTGCTCCTTGATCAGCCGGTTGCCCTCATAGAGGCTCACCGTCATGGCTTTTGCCGCAGGACGGTTTTCTTCGTCCGCAGGTGTATTCCAGCGCAAGGTAATCGCATTCGAAGTGGTCGCAGCCATTGCCGCAGGAGAGTAAGGCACTTGCAGCTGCGCTGTGCGGCTGCCCAGCAGATTGTCCGCAGATACCGTAACTTGGAGCGTATGCAGCTGTTCCGCCGTCACGCCGGTAATCTCCGCGTTCTGGGCACCGTTGCTCCACGCATACTGATATGTCGCATCCGCAAGCCCATTCTTCAACTCCGCCCGCAGGGTATAGCGGCCGTCCGCTGCCTGAGTCAGTGCAATGACGAGATCGCCCTGCATCTCCTTCATTCCCGTCAGCGTCAGGTACTCGTTTTTCAGGGTGCCCCCGGCCGTCTGCAGCTGTTCCAGCGTGGGTTCCTGAGAAGAGAGCGTCTGCTTGGCGCTGCTCAAAGCCGCTTGGAATTTCTCCCAGTTGGGGGCGGAACCATAGGTGCTTTCCTCCAGCTTCTCCGCCTGCGCGATCAGCCGGTCCAGTTCCAGCAGAGCCTGGAACACGTCGTGTTCCTCGGAAATGTCGTCCATCAGTTCATGGAGTTTCATATCCCGGTTATACGCCGTTACCACGGCCTTGTGATCAATACGCAGGCCATCTGTCTGCATGGCGTCCAGGAACTTGTCCAGCAGGGCCTCCGGCAGGTTGCACAGCAGCATGAACTCCGTGTCCGGTGCCGTGCCGGTGTACTTCTCGCTGGCAGCTTCATAGCCATCCAGCCCGGCCAAATGGCCCACTGTCTCATTCAGCTGCTCCGCAGTGACGGTTTCCGCCGGGATATTCAATTTCGCCAGAATTGCCCGCACCCGGGCACCCCGAGAAGTGTCCTCACCCAGGTTGTAGAGCACCACCTTCGCGTCGGGCACCGTTTCGTTTTCTCCCACAACGGGAACCGATGCGGACAGATAGTCCACCTCCTCTCCTTCCCATTCCGTGTGAGGCAGGCGCAGCTTGATAATCAGCCGGTTACCGGCGTTCAGCACCGCACTGTCCTTAATGGGAACGGTCAGTTCCGCGCCCCGGGTAATATCGCCAAAGTTGGAGTTGATCTGCCCCACCCGCTGGGTCAGGGTCAGATTTTCCCACAATTCCTTGCTTTCAAACTCCGCGTCGCTGTAGCTGCCGGGGAACTGATAGATGGTTACATCGCAGTAAAAGTCCGTTCCCATGGCAACGTATTCATCCGCGTAGTCAATCTGTACGCTGACGCTCTTGGCATCGGCTTTCACCGCCGACACATTGAATGCGGCATAGGGCATTCCCCAATCGGGAGACGGCTCCACGGTCAGAACATCCGACCGGGCTTCCACGCCGTCGGCGGTCAGTACGATCTGCAGCTTGGCGCCGGGAATCAGCTTACCTCTGCCCAGAGGTACCGTTTCCTTGCTCTGGCTGCGATACAGCATCCCGCTGCTGAGGACCGTGGCGGTGGAAATATCCAGAGTGTCCCCGGTAAACTGGTAGATCGTATAGCTGGCGTTGTTGACGCTGCTGTCAATGGTCATGGCAGCATAGAGTTTCGTCATGCCCGCCGTAACCTTCTTCGTGACAAGCTGCACCGCCGGCTTGATTTTCTCCGGGGCGGCCTGCACGGTCTTAGCAGTAGAGTTAACACTGGTGCCGTCAGACAGATCGAGGACTGCAATCAGTTTCTGTCCCGCCGCCAGCTTTCCGCTGCCGAAGGAGATCTTCTGGCTGCTGGAACTGGAAGAGATTTTGCCGGAATAGATTTCCTTCGCCGCATCCTCCGCGAAGGTTTCGCCGGTGTAGGTATACAGCTTCAGTGTGCCGGTCAGGGCACCGTCAAAGCTGGTCTGCACCCAAACGTTGGTGCGGTCGGCCGTGATGCTGTCCGTGGCAATGGACACTTCCGGTTTCACCGCCGGCTGAGAGCCGGAGGTAATCCCAACTGCGTTGCTGTACTTGTAATAGGTTCTGTCCTTATCATCAAGCTTATAAAGATGGGCCTGAATTGTATTACCAGAAATCAGTTTGACGTGGTTGTTGCCGAAGGGTACCGTATAGGTTCCGGGGCCGGTAAAGGTCACGCTGCCCAGACGGTTGCGGCTATCTGCGTCACCGTTGGTACCGACACTGCCCGTAGTCAGGATCAGATAACCGTCCCGAAAGCTGTCGCAGCCCGTCACGGTCACGGTGGCTTGAGTGGCATCCGTGGTAAACGTACTTTCGTTCAGCACCACGGAATCTTCCGCGGGAACCTGAGTGCCCACGGTGATGTTGTTGGCTTCCGTTCCAAAATAGTAGGGGTAGTCATCGTTCTTTTCATAGTTCAGGATCAGCCGGACCACATCGCCGTCTTTCAGCTTTCCTTCCGGAATGTCCAGCGTAATGTCGCCCAGCTTTTGTCCTAACTGACGAGCAATCCAGTGGTCACTGTCCACGCTGCCGTTTTTCACCGGGCACAGGAAGGCGCCCACGGAGGTGATGCTGGGATCGCTGCTGATTACGGTAAAGGTGATCTGGGTGCTGTCCGCCGTCAAAGCCCCCTTGGGCGTGATGGTAAACAGCGGGGTCATCTGGGCTGCGGCCACCGTTACCGGCTGGGACTTTGCCAGTTGGCCGTTGTTGGTCAGGAATGCAGCCAGTTTTTCTCCGGCGGTCAGCGCATCAGAGAATGTCAGTGTCTGCTCGCCTGCGGCGGAAGCGCTCCTGTTGGCCAGGAATGTGCCACCGCTCAGCACACAGTCCGCGTCCGCCGTACCTGCATCATATTTTTTCAGCACGATGTAGGTGCCGTCCGGAATTTTGCCGCCCAGCTGTACGGTCACGCTGGTGTCGCCAGCCTTGGGCGTTCCCTGAACGGACACTGCGGGGATATCTTCCTCCGGTGTGCCGGAAACCAGCACCGAGTCATCCGGGCGCTGGAACATGGCTTCATAGTCATTGCCCTTGGGCAGGAAGATGCTCTCGTTCTGCTGCCAGTAGACCACGGCGCGGACACGCCACCCCGCCTTCAGGGACTGAGACAGCGTCACCTCATAGTTCTTCTGTGGCTCCGTGAAGATCAGGTTGGAGGCCAGGGAAATCTGCTTTTCCCCTTCAAAGTCAAAGGTGGTGCCGTCATTGGGATATTGCGCCACCGCAACGGTAAGAGAAGTCTTTCCCTCTTTGGCCGCCTGGAACAGCCGCTCGTCGCCGGTCAGGTTGATGTGCAGCTTGGTAGCCCCCGGGTCCAGCGTAGTTTCCACGATGGAGGCATCGGGATAGGTATAGTCCCGGAAGCCCTCTCCGCTGTCATCCGTCACCTCCAGCGCCTGGGAGTTGGAGGGCCGGTAAAAGTCCTCCCCCACCGGCACATTCAGGCAGGCAATCACATTGTAGTAAAGAGGCAATTCCTGATTGAACTCACAGGTCACTGTTTGACCATTCTTTACATATCCTGTCCACAGCCGCTTGTTGTAGGAACTGTCCGGGTCAAAGGTGGTGTTGGACGAATAGGCAAAGATCGTCATGTAGCACTGATTCAACGAGGAATCCAGCGTGACTTTTACATCCACAGACTTTTCACTCTGTTTGAAGTTCTCCGTCCGCACCGCGCCGTTTTTCATCAGGGTGGCAGTGGTGTTCTTGAGGATATCCTCCGGCGTCTTTACGCCGGATTCACCTGCCGCTTTAATGGCCACAGATTCGCTGTAGCGGTAGAAGGTCTTGTCTGCATCGCTGTCGTATTTATACAGGTATGCCTGAACAGTATTGCCCTCTGTCAGCTTGGTATAGGTTGTGTTGAAGAGGATGGTGTAGGTGCCCGCTCCATTAAAGGCTACCTGCCCCAGCCTATCGCGGCTGTCATCGTTGTCGCTGCCGCGGCTGCCCGTGGTCACAAACAGCCGTCCATTTGCAAATTCCTCGCATCCGGTAACTGTTACGGTGGCCTGAGTAGATTCCACCGTGTAGGTACTCTCATTTAACACCACTGTACCCGTGGCTGGCGTCTGAGCCGCGGTAATGACCACCGGCTGGGACTGGGCAATCACAGTTCCGCTGCTCAGTACCAGCGCTACCAGCTTCCGGCCTGCCGTCATTGCAGCTTCTGCCGAAGACAGAACGTAAGTTTTCGCTTCGGCGTTTGCCTGCGTTGCCGCCCATGCGCCGCCGGAGGTTTCAAATATCGTTGCGTCAGCATCATAGCTGCGGAGAATCAGCACAGAACCGGAAGGAATCTTGCCGCCCAACTGCACGGTCACGCTGGTATCCCCCGCCTTGGGCGTTCCCTGAATGGCTGCCGTGGGGACGTCCTCCTCTGCGGTGCCGGAAACCGGAACAGAGTCGTCCGTCTGCCCCAGCTGATAGTCGTTGCCCTGGGCAATGAACAGATCCGGGCAGCTGTCCCAGTAGGCCACGGCGCGGACACGCCAGCCCGCCTTCAGGGGCTGAGACAGCGTGACTTCCTGGTGCGTGATGGATTCGGTGGTTTTCCCCAGCTGAACCAGAGTAATGGTGCTGCCGTCCTCAATCTGGAATTCGTCTCCCGCCGGGTACATCCCGATGGTGTAGTGGATGTCGATTTTTCCGGCTGCCGCCGCATCAAAAATCCGCTGGTCACCGGTCATGGAGATGTGCAGTGTGGTGGCTCCCGGCTCCAAAGTCTTTTTGTCAATGGTAATGTCCGGGTAGGTGTAGGGCTGGAAGCCCTGGCCTTTCTCATCCACCACTTCCAACGCCCGAGACTTGACATAAGCATAGTTGGTGCTGCCCTCGGCGTCCTTGCCCGCCGGGGTGTTGACGCAGGCAATGATCTTGTAACCCACCTTCAGCGCCACATCGGCGTTAAACGGGCAGGTTATCGTGCCGGTCTTGACCTGTCCCTTCCACAGGACAAAGCTGGAAGTGCTGTTATCCGGGTCAAACCCCGCCGTGCCGATGTAGGCGTACACCGTCATATAGCAGCTTTCCACAGAGTCGTCCAGCTCCACCTGAACATCTACGGAATTTGCATTCTGCTTAAATGGTTCGGTGCGGGTTTTCCCGTTTTGCAGCAGCACCGCAGAGGTATTGGCAATCATCTCCTCCCGCGTCTTTTCCCCGGCAGCCGCAACGGTGAAATAATCGCTGAATACCTCCTGTACATCGTCATCTTTGGTATAAGTCAGCTTCACGCAGAACCGGCTTCCCGTTGTCAGCTTTCCGGCAGGAATGTCCAGCGTCACATCCCCTATTGCCGCACTCCATTTTTTTGCAATAGGGTTGTCCTCATCGTACCCGTATGTATTTACCGGCAGAAGAAATACATTCACCGTGGATACTTCCGTGTCTGCACAGTCAATGCACAGCGTAACCTGTGTACTGTCCGCCGTCACGGTGCCCACAGGTGTAATCGTAAAATCACTGGCGGCCTGGGTACTCACCGCAGCCGATTCGGATCTGCTGTCTGCTGCCAATGTCGGCGAAATCGCAAGTGTTGACATCATCAGCAAGGACAAAAGTCCACTGCCGATGCGACGGAAAAGAGTTTTTTGCATAAAGGCCCTCCTTGAAAAGCAATATCGGTTAAAGTACTCTAACTCCCATGGATTCAAAAACCGGTTTTTAAGTTAACCGGTAACTTTAAAAGTTATGAAGTTAGAGTGCCTTAACCGCAGTTGTGATGTTAGTATATACCTGATACTCCTCTCTGTCAATATCGTTTCTATTTGATTTATATTGAGCAAGACCATGCCATCATGCGCCTTCATAAAAAACAGCCTTTCAGTTATGTTGCAATGGCAAAGAGCATGCTAGCATAGGTGTTCGGAAGCGTTTCCCCAATCTCTCGCGCCCATTTTTGCGTGACATGAGACGGGTACATGACAACGCCGAAAGACTTCCCTCTGCCGTCCTTTTTCTGTGCAGTCCATAAGCCATGCAATGCGCCGAGGGCAGTTGAGCCGATTTTCGTTTTGTCCGAGCCGCATTCCGCAATGATAAGCGCCGTTTTCTTGCGGTCAAGCTGCCGCTTGACCGCCTCCGCCACCGCAAGCTGGACATCATAGAGGGAATAGCCGGCCTTTTGCATGATATAGTCATTGATTCTGAGTACTTCATCCGAAAGCGGCTCTCTGGCTGGATCGAAGATGGGCACGAACTGATCGCGGATACGGTCAGCGACGGTCACGCCGAAGGTATTGAGATACCCTGTGACATTGTTGACCTCGTCAAACCCATCCGGGGCGCCGGGTACAGCGCCGGGGATCTGAATGGTCCCGGCCTTCAGCCCCTCCTCCAGTACCTCTATGACATTCTTATCATCCGGTTCCAGATCCAGCGTCCATGCGTCGGTCCGCTCCTTTTGCGAGATGACCTCCAACTGCCGGAGATTGCCTCGCTTTTGGAGCGAAGCAAGTACATAGTCCCGAAACGCAGGAATGAGTGGCGCCGCCGTTTTGTGATCCAACTCCTCAAATAACCGCACACGGTCTCCTTCCGGGCAGAAAATATAGCATTTTCTCGGCTGTTCCGTTTTTTCAAGCGTTCCTTCCTCGCCATCTTCCTGGCCGGGATCATCTTGCCGCGAATCATCGTTTGCCATGAGTGTCACCACGGCATACACGCCGTCATGAGACAACTGCCGCTGATACCCTTTCATGGTGCTTTGCAGCTGTCTCACCATATCATTTTGGGTGGCTTCTATGGTTGCGCCGCCGTAGATGGCGTCTGCCATAACCGACGCGTCTGTTCAGTTTCTCTCCTCCCCCTCCTTCTTCGTCGGTTCAGTTGTTCCAGCGTTCTTCCTGCTTGCAGGATCGGTGAGGGCAAAAATTAGATTTTAAAGAACAGGTATGATTAGACAGAAAGCTGTGCGCACAAAAGTTGCGAAATCACAGGTCCCACCCCACTTTTTCCTTACATTTTCCGTGACAGTCGAATAACGGAATCACAGGTTTCATCCCTCAAAAAGCTTGCATTCTATATGACAGAATCACAGGTTTTATCCAGAAAAAGTCCGCATTCTACATGACAGAATCACAGGTTTCGTCGAGCACTCACGGCAACGAAATCACAGCTTTTGCCCCTACACAGTAGTATCCGAAATCACAGTTTTGGTTCGTGCATTCTGCATGAAGAAATCACAAGTTTCGACAATATGGAATACCCGAAAAGTCTGGAATTACTATGATTTTGCAGAAGGTCTCTCTCAAAAAGCGGTCCTGATTTAAACTCCTTATAAATCAGAAAGCACGGTATACAATCGGTCATGTTGAAACAGAAAATACTACTCAGAAAATATAGAAATATTTTCTCTGTTTTGGTCCGATTTTTTCTTCTATATTTTTTAAAAAAGCTGTACATTATGCACACACCGGGAAAAGTTAAATTCTGGCAGTCAAGAGGTCAGCGGTTCGATCCCGCTATTCTCCACCAAGAAAAACCTTGAACCATAAGGGTTCATGTTCATAGGTACACAATGTGACCTATGGGGCAGGCCGGACGGTACAGGGCACGGAAAATAAGTCGAGGGAATTTCCCTCGACTTATTTTTCTTTGATCCCAAGTTTATCTGCGTGACGATGCTCCAATCAAATATATCCAACAGCAGCCTTGCCGGAACACCGGTAAGGCTACTGATACTTTTATGGCAAGTCCTTCTCCATTTGAGAAACGGTTTCGTTGTAGAACACGTCCAATTCACCGACGTATCCGGGCTTCCACGGCTTATTCCGCCCGCAGTAGTGGATGACAGCCGAGCGCTGCCGCACATCGTCCAGCGTCATGCCATCCCCGTTGAACCGGTGAAGGGTGAATAGCTTTTCCGTCATGTTATATTGGATCGGGTCCAGCGGGATGATGCTTTGTCCGTACAAGGCGCTGATGATGTCCTGATCCGGCAGCATGAGCCGTCCTTTGTGGCGTTCCATATAGTCAAATACCGCCTGTGTGTCCTGCTTTGCCCGCAAGGCTTCCAGATTCATCAGCATGACGCCGGAGTTGATATAGGGATCATCCTCTCCCATGCCGAGGCGCAGTTCGTTGAAACGGTGCAGAAAGGCCCTGATGTGGGAGGCCGCGGCAAAGAAGGCTGCGTCCATAGGCAGTTCATATAACGTCCGCAGACTTTTCCGCACAATAAGATCCGGGTCGAGATATAGTACCCGGTCCAGCGTATGCGGCAGATATTTCGCGGCAAATATCCGGTAGTAGATCGCCTTCGGATACCGGTCCGACGTTGGCGCGTCCGTCAGCCCGCTTTCGTCCACACGGATCAGATGCAGCCCGCCCCGCTGCCCCAGCAGCGCCCGGGTCGCCGTTAAATCGGAGGCTGACAGCCCCTCGTCATGCAGGATATATACGTCAAAAAATGCGGCGGGGTCACTTTGGAGCGCGGAAAACAACATGACATTCAGCTGAGGAACGTAATTCCGATCCAGCGTGACAAGCAGGTTCATGGGATATGCGTTTTGGTTTTCGATCATGATCGTCCTCCCTTGGAGTTTTGCTGGGCTGCGCTGTTTTCAGTCAATACGGAAAGAAAAATAAGCGTTCTGCATGGCAGGCCCACCGCGTCACGCTCCCTTTTGGTTCAGCGGCAGATAAACGGTAAAGCTGCTCCCCTGCTGCGGCTGGCTATCCACCTCAATGCGTCCTTCCGTCAATTCTATGATCCGATGGACGATAGAAAGCCCCAGGCCCAGGCCGTGCTTTTTATCCTCCGCCGCGCCCTGATAGTATTTTTCAAAAATGTGGGACTGGACCTCCGGCGTCATGCCTGATCCGGTATCCCAGACCCGGACAACGGCCTCCCCGCCAGCCTGCCGCAGTTCCACACAGATCTCGCCGCCCGGTGGGGTGTAGCGGATAGCGTTATTCAAGAGATTGATCCATACCTGCCGCAAAAGTTCCTCATTGCTGGTACAATCCACGCTTTCCAGCTCTGCGGAAAAGGTCAGGCGCTTTTCCTCCCAGCTATGGGCACAGAGGATGGCGCACCGACGGATCTGCTCATCCAGAGAAAACGTGGTTTGATCCGGCAAAAACCGCTGGGACTGCAATTTTGTCAGCAGCAGCGTCCGGTTGGTCAGTTCCGCCAGACGGGCGGACTCGTCCTGAATGATCCGCAGATACTGCTGCCGCTCCTCCTCGGTAAGATCCGGCTCGGAAAGCAGCTCCGCAAAGCCCTTGATGGCGGTGATCGGCGTCTTGAATTCATGGGAATAGCTGTTGACAAAGTCCTCCCGCAAGGTGCGGACGCTTTGCAATTCCTCCGTCATGCGGTTGAAATCCTCACACAGATCGTCCAACAGCTGATGCTTATCTGTTTTCAGACGGACGGAATAGTCTCCTCCCGCCACGGCGCGAAGTCCGTCCATCAAGTTTGTCACATTGGCGCTGAGCTTATGCTCCAGAAACCCGGTCATCAGGATCAGCGTGATCAAAAGCGGCAGGTACACGGCGGAGAGCACAGATCCGGCAGCACTGACAGACGCTTCCGGTATGGTGGTGCCGTGGGAAAAATAGAGATAACGCAGCAGCAGAAATGAATTCATAATGGCGAAGGTGTAGCTACCAGCCCTTCCATCGCCACCCACAGCAGCCATATTTTCCGGTATTTGGAATGTTTCCTTTTCACCGCTCTTTCTCCTTCACAAGTTCCGCCTTATATCCCAGCCCCTTGATGGTGATGATCTGAAAATCGTCCACGTCCTTCAGCCGGTTCCGCAGACGGCTGATATGGGTCTTGACCGTGTCCTCCCCGCTCTCTGATACATATCCGAGCGTTGCAAGCATGAGGAACGCCGCTTCTCGATGAAAATGGAAATCGGGTCTCATTTACCGGCAATCATGCCGCTGATCCCGGATCAACAGCGCTTCGCCTGCGTCCTTGTTGGGTGTTCGCTTCCCTTGCCTGTTCTTTCATTGGATCAAAACAGTAATTCCTGCTTTTTTGCCTTGTAATAGAGCAGCCCGGCTAAATCTGCCAGACCCCAGCCGATCGGAACCGACCACCAGATGCCGATGACGCCGACGGCGGGGATCGCAGACAGCAGATAGGCCAGCGCGACACGGGTTCCTAACGAAATGACGGTCAGGACAACGCTCATGCCCGGCTTTCCCAACGCACGGTACAAGCCATAGAGCAGGAACAGGCAGCCGATGCCGCAGTAAAACGCGCCCTCGATGCGAAGATACCGCACCCCTTCCAGAATGACCTCGGCATCTCCGGCATCTACAAAAATTGCCATAAGGGGCCTTGCAAATGCGCAGACAAGCGTGGATATGACCACGCAGAAGGCCATGGAAATGCACACGGCGCTTTTTAGCCCCGAACGTATCCGCGTACTCTCTTTTGCACCGTAATTCTGCGCGATAAAGGTGGAAAAGGCGTTGCCGAAGTCCTGTACCGGCATATAGGCAAAGGCATCGATCTTTACAGCGGCGGCAAAGGCGGCCATCACAACGGGACCGAAGCTGTTGACCAGTCCCTGCACCATAAGAATGCCGAGGTTCATGACCGATTGCTGCACGCAGGTCAGCGTGGAGAAGGAAACAATCTCACGGATGCGTTCCCGCCGCAGACAGTGAGCTTTCCAGATCGAGCGCACCTGCGGGAAGCGCGCAAGGGTGAAAACAGTAATGCCGACACCTGAGACATACTGGGCGATCACCGTCGCCTCTGCAGCTCCGGCAACGCCCCTCCTTAGTCCAATGACAAACCAGAGATCGAGGGCGATATTCAGCACAGCGGAAACCGCCAAAAAGCCCAGCGGAATAACGGAATTGCCGATCGCCCGCAGGAAAGAGGCAAAGTAGTTATAAAGGAAAACGGCGGGAATCCCCATGAAGATCACAAACAGGTATTCGCGCATATCGCCCCACACCTCAGCGGGAACCCGGAGGAAGGTGCGAAGCCCATCCAGACAGATGAATGTCAGAACATTCAAAAGCGCCGTGACGAGTGCAATGAAGAAAAACGAGGCGCAGAGGTTCTCACAAAGGGCCTTCTCATCCCGCTGCCCGAAGCGCATGGAAAACAGCGCGCCGCTCCCCATGCACAGGCCAAGGATGATGGAAGTCAGAAAGGTCATCAGTGTAAAGGCCGAGCCGACCGCCGCAAGCGCATTCCGACCAAGAAATTGCCCGACGATCAGCGTGTCGGCGATGTTATAGCACTGCTGCAATAGATCCCCTAAAATCATGGGGATGGCGAACAGCAGCATGGACTTCATGACAGGTCCCCTTGTTAGATCCCGATTCATAGCGCGTCTCCAAAGTGTAAGTTGTAAATTGCATTTTGGAAGTATTGTAGTGCTTTTAAGTCACCATGTCAATATTGCGTTTACTTTTTGAAGAAGCAATGCTATCATAAAGGGAAAAGACCATGATTTATGGAGGACGCAGTATGTATTTGGACGGGCTGGACGGCTTGGATCAGAAGATTGTGGGGCTGCTGATAGAAAACGCACGCATTTCCTATTCTGATATTGGAGAGAGGATCGGTATCTCAAGAGTTGCGGTAAAGGCCCGGATACAGGCTCTGGAGCAGAAGGGCATTATCGAGGAATACACAACCGTTATCAATCCCCAGAAGATCAGCGGAGCGGTATCCTGCTATTTTGAGATTGAAACAACGCCAAGCTGTCTGGCGGAGGTCACAGAGATACTGAATCAGCATGATACGGTCACGCAGATCTACCGTGTGACCGGGAAAGACAAGCTGCATGTCCACGCCGTAGCCGCCTCCGCCGAAGAAATGGAGATTTTTCTGCATACGGTCATCGACGCCTTGCCCGGGGTGGTCAGCTGCAGCTGCAATATGATCCTCTCGCGCATCAAGGATATCAAGGGCCTGCGGTTATAAGAATTGCCAGTAGTCAACCGAATTCCTAAAGCTTGTTTGAAATCCATTCTACTGTTTCAATATCGTCCACTCATGTAGAAATATTATTTATGCGGCTTCGCTCAGCACGCCATAGACCCCCGCCAAGGCGCGAACATACTGTGGGAAATTGCGCCGCAGCTCACTGTCATCCGTCGGCGGCAGAACCGGCCTCCGCATCATACGATGAACAGTCCTCCATACCTGAAGCCTGCTGCCGGGATAGGATTCTCTCAGCTTCTCGACCGCGCGGTTCTTCGCCTTCTCCACGGCGGACTCCTTCATCATGTGATACATCCCGATCTCTTTCAAGGTCATCTCCGAGTATCCGAACACGCCGCAGGTCTTGCCGAGAATGTCCCTGTCCTTCTTCGGCAGGGTATCGAACAGCTTCCGAAGGAGCTCGATGCAGACTTTGCGGTACACGGCCTGCTCCGCCGAAACGGAGAGCATCCCCGGCATCAGCCGCTCGTAGGGATCGCCGTCATAGCCCTCCGGGACAAGATCATGCACACCGAGGAAATGGGTGTTGTAGCGAACATATCGACTGACACGAGCCTCAGGGATACCCAGCTCCTCCGCGATTTCACCGGTATCCTTCCATGCAACATGATACAGCCTCTGCGCCTGCCGGACGGCAGCCATCTCGTCCTTATCTAAAAATTGCACCGATAGTTTGAACCTGCAAATATGCCATTCAACAAGGTCTGATGTTTCGAAAAGTGATACAGATAAATGCGAAAACTTGCGCAATCGTTTTTGTCAATGGTATACGTTTGCGCAAGTCAAAGAAGCAATAGATATAACGCCAGAATTTGTTGCGACAATTCCAATTCCTAGATTGGCACCTGAAAAGAAAAAGGAAATTGCCGACAGAGTTAGAGAAGCTGAAAAGATGCGTGATAAAGCAAATAAAGATTTTATCGAGCAAAGGAATCATATTGAAAGCATAATGTTTTCAAATATGAAGAGCAAGTAACTAGGCCTCGGTCCAGATTACCACAAATACCGATTTATTATCGAAAGCGGGCAGCTCCCAAATTTGTACGTTGAGCTGTCCGTTTTGTTGCAATTTATCGTATCCGCTCAATAATTGCGTACACCGCTCTGCAAAATCAGCTCGACCGGCGAAATTGAGCAGCGGTTCCGCTTGAATTGAGCAATGGGACCGCCCGGATTGAGCAGTCCCACCGCTCAGGTTGAATATGGACAGCACAAAGCTGTCAAGGTATCATAAATATGGTCGGAGTCAGATGTCTTGCAGCCCCTTCCGCTTGCGCATGGATTCCTTGCCGCCAAGGACTATGGTGTAGGCGTCATGAACAATTCGGTCGCAGATGGCATCAGCCAGCAGTGGGTCAGACAGCTTTTCCGGCCAGCCCGGAATGTCAAACTGGGAACAGAAGATCGTGGAGTTTCGCTTGTACCGGGACTCCACGATTTCCAATAAGTCCCTGGCTTCCGTTTCTTTCAAAGGGTACAGAAGCCATTCGTCAATAATGAGCAGGGCATACTTCCTGTACTGGGCCATGAACTTGCGGATGGTGCCGTTACCCCTGGCAATTTGGAACTCTACCAGCAGATCCGGGAGCCGGATGTACTTCACCGCATAAAACCGCCTTGCGGCAGCCATGCCCAGAGCGCAGGCGAGATAGGTCTTGCCGCTGCCGGTGGCACCCAGCAGGATGATGTTGTGGTGCTCCTGGATGTAGTTGCAGGTGCCGAACCGCAGCAGTTCCTCCTGTTTCAGAGCTCTGTCGGGCAGATACTCCACATTCTCCAGACAAGCTCCCGGATCCGAGAAGGTTGCCTGCCGGATCAGCTTGTTCAGATGGTTATTCTTTCGGGCATTCCATTCCGCATCCACCAAAAGACCGAGCCGGTCCTCAAAGGCCATGCTTTGGAACTGCGGATCGGCAAATTGGTCCTTCAGCTCGTTGGCCATAACGCTCAGCCGCATTTCACGCAGCTTGGATACCGTTGTTTCAGTCAGCATCACTTGTTCCCCCTTCCGTAATACGCAGCTCCACGGGTGAATCCGTACCGGGATGAGGACGCAGTAGCCGCACTCTGCTCAGGGATGGCTTTATCCTGGCCAGATGCCAGAATAGCCTGGATATTCTTGAGAGAAGGGCGGGGGGTGTATTCCAATGCCCGTTTGCAGGCATTCTCCAGCCGTTCCGGGGTGTATTTGTCTGCCAGCTTCAGCAGACCCATGCAGGACTTGTAGCCCTGCTGCTCTACTTTGTAGCCGCTGAGAATGGCTTGGACAGCGACCTGCGTGTTGCTGCCGACTTTACCGGCCCAGTGAATGAACCGTTCACCATTCCACTGGACATACTTCTGGTGCTCTGGCGGCATATGCTCCTGGATCGTACTGTACTGGTTAAAACGTCCGTACAGCCTGGGATGGGGACAGATTCGGTTTCCACCGTAGAAAACCTCTACCGTGGCTTTGGTGAGCCGGACCTCTACCTTCTGCTTGATGTATTCAAAGGGAACAGAATAATTCATACGCTCCACAGAAATGTGGTAATTTGGTCCCACCGTTGCCACTTTCCAGGTGGACAATTCAAAAGGTCTGGGCGGCAGAGGGCGCAGAAAGGGCCTTTCTTCCGCAAAGCTGCTGGCCCGGCTGCCCTCCCTTTTCTGGAAAGGTTTGTGGTTGAACATCTCCAGACGGTCCCAAATCGCCTCGTTCAGTTCCAATAGAGACAAAAACTGGCAGTTCCGCAGAGCGGCCAGTATGAAGGTAGAGATGATACCGACGGTACCCTCAACAGCAGCTTTATCCTTGGGAGTGCAGACTCTGGCAGGCAGAATTGCCGTGCCGTAATGCTCTGCCAGCTCCTGGTACGATTTGTTGAGAACGACCTCATCCTTCCCATGCTTTTGCACGCCGGTTTTCAGGTTGTCGCACTGGATGATCCGGGTGACACCGCCGAAGTATTTGTAGGCATTCACATGGGCAGTGGTGACTCCTGGTTCATGGAGAAAAAGGCATCTGCATAGCTGTAGCCGCTGTACGGCAAGGTTGCCACGAACACATAGGCCGGGATAATTTCACCGGTGTCTGTGTCAATAACAGCGGCAGTATCGCCGACCCAGTCCACCTGCATAACCTCACCGGGCTTGTGGTTCAGGTGCATGGTAGCGTTGACCTTTGTCAGATAGTCGGCATAGTACTTATTGAACTGGGTTGATTGGTATGGAATCTCGCCCGCCGCCCGGCACTGCTCACAGTATTCCACCCACAGCAGGCTCAAGGTGACGCCGTTCTTCTGCATCTCACGGTGCACCCACTCGTAGTCCGGCATCTTGTAGACAGGCGTTGAGGTGCTGGACGGAAACAGCCGCTCTGAGAGCTGCTTATCCGACATTTCCTCCGGCAGCGGCCATTGCAGGCCGCAGTTCGCCGCCCGTTGCAGGGTTGCTGCCACAGTGTTCCGAGCGCAGCGGCAGCTTGACGCGATCTCGGTCTTGTTGAGTCCCAGGCTATGGAGCCTGAGGATCTCGCGGTAATTGGTCATACAGGTAACCTCCTTGCAGATATTTACACCGTAAAATACGGTGCATATCTACATTTTACCGCAGTGCTCAACGACGGCGGCAAGGGTGCTCAATCCCGCCGGAATGGATGCTCAATTTGAGCGGTTGAGGTGCGCAATCTCGCGCGGAATACTCAAATAATCGCCCGTAACCAAAGAGCACTATCCGGGCATAGCCCAGATAGTGCTCAAATCAGTACAGTTTTAAAAATTGGTCAATCGTGTAGGGATTCTCCCCCCTCTTCCCCCCTTTTTTCTATGCAAATCATGTCAGTGCCCTTTTTCAGCCGGAGCAGCTTGCGTATCTATCGCAAATCCTCTGGATCTCAGGTAGTCACAACCCCCAAGTTCAAAGCCAGAATCGAATTGCTCAAACGGACTAACGGAAATTGCCAGTTCCAGCGTAAGGCTGCCGTTCTCGCATTATAAGATGTTCACGCAAAGCGCCTTATAGGACAAGCTGTTGACTTTCTGCGGTTTTTGGTTATAATAGTTTGTATACTTTGTCAAAAATTCAGGCTTTGATGAGGGAAATTTTAATAAATACGCCTCTGTTGCCAGTCAGATGATAGCGAGGGAAACGATTTATGAAACAATGTAACTACAGCCGCGAAGCACTATTTCAGCTCAATGGTATTCCGCCCCTTGGAATGTCGATCTCCTTGGCACTGCAACACTTAGTCGCTATGATCGTCGGCTGTGTTACACCGGCGATCATTATTGCCAACGCGCTTGGATTACCGCAGAGTGAACGCGTTCTGCTCATTCAGGTATCTTTGGTCATGTCCGCAGTGACGACCCTGATCGAGTTATTCCCCATTGGCGGCAAGCTGGGTTCCGGACTTCCCGTGATATTCGGCATCAGCTTTGCTTACTTGCCCAGTATGCAGGCCATCGTTGGCGGCGGCGGAGACATTGCCACCATTGCGGGTGCAATGGTCATTGGCGGTATCGTTGCCGCTGTTGTGGGTGTTTTTGTGAAGAAGATTCGCAGATTTTTCCCGCCCATCATCACCGGCACGGTGGTGTTCACGATCGGCCTTTCTCTCTATCCCACCGCCATCAATTATATGGCCGGCGGCACCGGGAATACTTACGAGGTAGTCGTGCTGCGAAAGGGCTTGACCTCCGCGCTGGTTCACGGCTCATGGCAAAACTGGGCGGTGGCGGCGTTCACTCTGATCGTTGTGATGGTCATGTCCAACAAGGGCAAGGGCATCTGCAAGCTTGCCGCCATTCTGCTGGGCATGATCGCCGGGTATATTGTCGCCGCTGTGTTTGGCATGGTAGATCTCTCTGAAGTGAGAGACGCGGCGTGGTTCTCCCTTCCCAGATTCATGCATTTCGGCATCAAGTTTGAGTTCTCGGCCTGCATCGCGCTCGCCCTTCTGTTCGCCATCAACGCGATTCAAGCGATTGGCGATTTGACCGCCACCACGGTGGGAGGGTTGAACCGGGAACCCACGGATCAAGAGCTGCAGGGCGGTATTGTTACCTATGGCCTGACCAATGTGCTGTCGGCATTTTTCGGCAGCCTGCCAACAGCGACCTATTCGCAAAATGTAGGTATTGTTACTACAAATAAGGTCGTTAATCGGGTGGTTTTTGCTTTGGCCGGCGGATTTTTGCTGCTTGCGGGTCTGATTCCTAAATTTTCAGCTATTTTAACGACGATTCCGCAATGCGTACTGGGTGGAGCGACCATCACCGTATTTTCCACCATCGCTATGACCGGCATGAAGCTGATCGCGTCCGAAACCATCTCCCCCCGCAATACTACCATTGTAGGGCTGTCGGCTGCGTTGGGCGTTGGTATCTCTCAATCCTCGTCTGCGTTGAGCCAGTTCCCGGAGAGCATTACGATCATTTTCGGTAAGACGCCGGTGGTCATTGCCACAATTATGGCAGTTCTGCTGAACCTGATCCTGCCTCAGGAAAACAAGGATCAATAAACCGATCATCCTATTTTTAGGGATCGCTTTGATAAGACCCGTGGACTTTTGAAATCGGCACTTTTGCAGGTGTCTGCCGTATAGCAATAGATGGCAGACACCTGCGTTATTACATTTCACTCTGTGCGTAACGGAGAACAGCATACTATAGCTTGCGTTCAAAGAAGCCTTGCCAGACCGTATTTCTACCATAACTGAGAAAGTTTTATTTTTTTCTCATCGGCAGAAGCTCCTATTGAACGACTCGCCCAGCGAGTAGTTTTCGGTATAAAGCTTCATGCAAGAGCAGCGCACCACGAACATGCACAAATGCCAGTGCATGAAGCTTTCGTGCATCATTTCCGGTTGCCTCGCAGGGGCAAGGAAATGGCACATTTCTTATTTTGCTATGCAAAAGCGGATGCACGCCTGAGACGTGCATCCGCTTTTTTCAGTATTCAACTGTGCTTCTCTCCGTTGGACAACTATGATGCTCTGTTCTGCTGATAGCTCTTGCCCTAACGTCACGCTGCGTTCATTCAGAAAAACGGAACGAACATTCCGGAGGATTGCTGGGCTTCGTCGATGTGCATATCGGGATTGATCTGGTCCAGCCAAGGAATCATGTCCAGAAGATTCTGGATCACAAGGTCGGGCTTTTCCGCGTCCGCCGCCGTTGCCGCGTCCTTCTGGGCAGAGAGCGCGGAGACGATCTGAACGGCTTTGCCGAAGCCCGCCTGCTTGGCGCCGATGATGTCACGGGAGATCGTATCGCCCACATACACGCAGTTTTCGGCAGTGGTCTGCATCTGCCGCAGAGAAATGCGGAAGATCTCCGGATGGGGCTTGCGGTAGCCGGTCACGCTGGAAACCGTCACATCCTCCATGCAGCCCCGGATGCCGTACTCCTCCAGCATGTTGAACACGTTGTAAAGGGAGGCATTGTTGGAAATGATGCCGATATGGTAGCCGCGGGCCTTCAGCGCTTCCAGCGTTTCCAGAACGTCGCCCCGCAGCTCCCGGTGGTAATAGGTCACCTCCCAGAGATTGGCCAGCTCCTCCGTAATGGGGATCAGCTTTTCCCGGTCGAAGCCAAATTCTTTCAAGTAGTAGTCCGGCCAGATCTCCTCCGGCTTCTTCTCCAATTCCAGGCCCTCGCTCCAGCGCTTGTATTCTTTCAGGCCAGCCATGACCCGGCGGTCAAACTCCTCCGGGCTGCATCCCGGCTCCAGGCCGTGCGCCCGCAGGGTTTTCTGCAGCGCATCCATGGCTTTCGCCTGAGTCTCCTGAGTGTTCCAGATGTCCTCTAATGTGCCGCCCATATCGAATAAAACGGTATTCAGCATTGGTGGGTCCTCCTTACCGGTCATTATTTATGATTCATCGTCATCGTCTTCGTAAAACAGCATGGCCTCATTCTGGGCGTTATGGAACGTACCGGGAGCCGTTCCGGAGCTTTCCGGGCCAAACAGGGCCTCTGTGGGGGAGATATCCGGCTCCGGCGTCTGGACCGGATCGGATACCGGCTTTGCAGCGGGCTTCTTTTTCTGCTCCTGTTCCACCGCCTCTTTCAGCTCCTCCGAGATGGTCTTTCTGACGAAATACTCGGGATGCGCCTTCCGCAGCCTTCGGTAGATGGGCCAGCTGACGGCGTTGCCAAGCAGCACCGGCGGCAGGCCGACCGTCAGAAACAGGCGCAGCATAGAGCCTCTCGTCTCCTGCGGCAGCATCCACGCCGCCGCGCAGAACATCAGCAGGATCACAGCCAGTCCGGCAAAGCCGTAGGGCACCACCCGCTTGTCCTTCAACAGGAACAACAGGCAGCAGAGCAGCGTGCTGATGACCGTGATGATGATGGTGTGGAGCATGGAGGTGACCGTTTCGCCGCCGAAGGAGACGGTCCGGTACAGCGGTCCCGCCAGAAGCGCGGCTGTACAGAAGTAAACGGCCAGATCCAACAGGGCCGCACCGCACGCCGCCAGCGCAATGGGGCTTTTTCTGCGGCCATGCTTGTCGATAAAGAAGCTCATAGATACCTCGCAGTTTTGAAAATGAAGCGGAGAGCCTGCGCTCTCTTCGTCCTAAAAAGTTTTTGGGATGAAGAGAGCGGCGGACGATCGTCCGCCGCTCTTGCTTACATACAGTCAGCGGATGGAAGGACCGATCAGCCCAACATCTGCCAGAAATCGCGGACGGTGTTGTAATTCACAAAGATCTCGTTGGCGTCAAAGGGAGCAACGTTGATCTCGGAGAAGGGAGTGGAGCCCTCGGCGGGTTCGATGTCATCGCGGACAGGCCAGCCGCCCAGAGTGTTGAAGGGCTTGTAACCAGAGGTGTCACCGTCGATGCCGCCCATCATGAAGCGGATCAGCAGCTTGGCGGCGGCAGGATGCTCGCAGCCTTCCACAACGTACAGGGTGTTGACAGCGGGGATACCGGTGTCAGGCTCCAGATTCACGGGAGCGAAGACCCAGCCGTTATCGGCGGCCTTGCGGAGCTTGGAGGAAGCGCAGAAGCCAACGGGGGGATCCTTCTGGCCGGGGGTACCGACAGCCTCGGCGATCGCGTCGGAGGAGGCGGTGAAGATCGGTTCGTTGGCGTGCAGACGCTTCAGGAACTCATAACCGGCGTTCTCGCAGCCGTCGGACAGCTTCAGCTCTTCGCCGTACAGGGCCTTATAAGCCTCGGCCAGACGGTTCGGCTCCTCGCCTACGCAGAAGCCGGTGATCCAGGAGCCCCAGGACAGGTTATCCAGAGGATTCTGCATCATGATCTTGCCCTTCCACTGGGGCTCGGTCAGCTGCCAGATGTTGGTGATGGGAGAACCGTCGGGATAAGCCTCCGTGTTGTAGAACAGCTGGGTCAGCTCAATGTACAGGGGCGTGGCGGTCGCAGTGTAGCTGGGGTCGATGTGGGCGAAGATGTCAGCAGGCTGATAGTTGTAGAACGTCTTGTTGGCCACATACATGTTCCACATGGAGCCGTCCTGGTCCTTGATGTGGACAACGTCGGCTACATGCTGGCCGGCATCGTACTCACGGGTGACCTTCTCCAGCAGCTCGTTGGTGGAGATGTCGAAGGGAACGCAGTCAATGTCGGGATACTTTTCCTCGAAAGCGGCCTCCACCTTGGTGCATCTGGAGGAGATGGAGTACAGGGTCACGGTGCCGCCCTCTTCAATGGCCTTCTGATACAGCTCCTCGTCGGTTTCCTCGGTGTTGTAGATCTGAGAAGCTTCTTCCCAGGGGGTCAGCTGGGTTTCCGCAGGGGGAGTGCTGGGGTCGGTGGTGTCGGTGGTGTCGCCGGACGTGTCGGCTTTCTTTCCGCAGCCGACCAGGCTCAGCATCATCGTGCCAGCCAACAGTGCCGCCAGGAGCTTTTTGCGCTTCAACATGTTCTTTTCCTCCAAATCAGATTTTTATTTTCGCGGACTCTGCCGCAGTGGTACAAATTTACACGCAGTATTTGATCAGATTCTCGCTCTTGGTCTCGAAAACGTTGACCTTCTTGGGATTGAAGCCCAGATACACCGGCTCGTCGCTGGCGTAGTGGGTGGAGCCAAGCTCCTTGACCGTCAGCATGGTGTCGCCCACCCGGACGCTGACCAGCGTTTCGGAACCGGCGGGCATGCCGGAGTAAACGTGGCCTTCCACCCAATGCGCGTCATCCGCCTGACGGCTGATGGACAGCTGCTCGGGCCGGACGCCAATGGTCACATCGACGCTGCCGGACTGGGGCGCGGCCTCGGTCATATCGCCCCGCTCGAAGCCCAGCTGACCGAGAGGACTATCGACCCGCATACCGCCGGCCTCCACCTGAGCGGTGCCCTTGACGAAGTTGATGCTGGGGTTGCCGATGAAGTCGGCCGTGTAGAGGTTCACAGGGTTGTCATACAGCTCCAGAGGCGGTGCGACCTGCACCAGCTCGCCCTTGCGGTACAGGGCGATGCGGGTGGACATGGTCAGCGCCTCCACCTGATCGTGGGTGACGTAGATGATGGTGGTGCCGGTCTCGTGATGGAGCCGCTTCAGCTCAGCGCGCATATCCACGCGGAGCTTGGCGTCCAGGTTGGAAAGGGGTTCGTCCAGCAGAAGCAGTCTGGGCTCGGAAACAATGGCGCGGGCGATGGCCACACGCTGCTGCTGGCCGCCGGACAGCTCGGTGGGATAGCGCTTGGCAAACTCACCGATCTGCATACGGTCCAGAGCGCTGGCAACCTTTTTGGCGATGGTCTCGTTGTTTTCCTTGCGGATACGCAGGCCGAAGGCCACGTTGTCGAACACGGTCATGTGGGGCCACAGCGCGTAGGACTGGAACACCAGATTCAGGTTGCGCTTGCTGGGCGGGGCGAAAGAAGCTTCCGCCGCGTTGACGATCTCCTTGCCGTCCATCAGGATGATGCCGTTCTGGGGCTTTTCCAGGCCGGAGACCACGCGGAGGGTGGTGGTCTTGCCGCAGCCGGAGGGTCCCAGCAGGGTCATGAAGTCGCCGTCCTCGATGGTGAGGTTCAGATCCTTCAGAACGTGGTTTTTGCCGTAATATTTATCAATATGAGTCAGTTCAATTTTACTCATGGTCTCGTCTCCTCTTTTTTATCTCATCTCAGCCGGCCATACTCTTGGCCAGGTCTGCGTCTCCGAAGATATTTGCCAGTGCGTATACCAGGAACACGATGGAGAACATCACGATGGCCACGCAGTTAGAAGCCTGCGGGCAGTTCTGGTTCTGGTACTGGAACGCCAGATACGGCAGCGTAGAGGTCTTGGGCGTCATGATCAGGATGATCAGATCCAATTCCTTCATGATGGAAACGAAGATCAGCATGAAGCCGGAAATAAAGCCGCCCTTGGACAGGGGGAACACGATCTTGACAAAGCGCTTGAAGAAGCCTGCGCCCTCGATGGTGGCGGCCTCCTCCAGCTCGCCGCTGATCTGCAGCATGTTGGAGGTACCGGCGCGGGAGGCAAAGGGCAGATGCTTGACCACGGAGGTCAGCGTCAGCAGGGCGAAGGTGCCGTACAGGGCCGGAATGAGCGTTACGCCGAAGAGCGTCTGAGGCTTGGAGAACATGGACAGGTAAATGCCGCCGAACGCCACGGAGGGGATCAGGTAGGGGATAAACACCAGCTGCTCCACCAGCTTGCCGTGGAGCTTGCCGCGGCCCTTGGCGCAGATGTAGCCGAGCATCTGACCGAAGATGGTGCCGAACACGCCGTTGACAAGGGTCAGCTTCAGGGAGTTCACCAGAGACATCATAAAGGTTTCATTCTTGAAGATACCGGGGACGCCCTCCATGATGTTGGGATCACCCTCGCCGATCCAGTAGTACAGCGTGAAGTTGGACAGAGAATAGGTGCCCTCCTTCAGCATGCAGCTCTCCAGAATCAGGATGATCACCGGCATGATGATGCCGACGATGAAGAAGATGAACAGGATGATGGTCACAATGGGCTTCCAGCCGCCCAGACCGATGGGGGTGGACCGTCCGCCCTTGCCGCCGATGGTGGCGTAGGACTTGCGGGCGCCGATGAGCCGCTGGTTGATGAACACAGACAGAGAAGCGATGCAGATCATCAGGATGGCCATGGCGAAGGCCGTCTGCGTGTTCTGGGACTTACTGTTGGAATACAGCTCGCTGGACAGCGTCCGGAAGCTGACGGGAGAGCCCAGATAGTTGATGGTGCCGAAGGTGCCGATGGCCTTGGAGAAGGTCAGGATCACGGCGGAAAGCATAGCGGGCAGCACCAGAGGCAGGGTGATCTTCCGCAGGATCAGGGGCTTGCTGGCTCCCTGGATCTCGCCCATCTCCTCCAGCTCGGAGTTGATGGAGTTCAGTGCCGCGGACACCAGCAGATATGTATATGCGTAATAGTGGAGCGTCAGCACAATGATGATCGCCAGACGGCCGTAAGCGATGGGAGACAGAATGGCTTCGATCCGCTCCGTGGATATGCCCGCATTCATCATGAGGGCCGCGATAAAACCGGGAGCGCCGCCGACGCGGGGGGTCTTGAACATACTCAGCCATGCCTGAGACTTGACCCAGGAGGGGATCATATAGGGGATGATCACCGCCAAGGAGAAGAAGGGCTTGAAGGGAAGGTCGCTGCGGACCATCAGCCAGGCCAGTATGGAGCCAAGGGCGATGGCGCATACGGAAACGCCGACGCCGATGGTCAGGGAGTTCAGCAGGGGCTTGAACAGCAGATTCCAGGAAAGGTCACTGGCCAGCAGCCGCTGCCAATAGTACAGGGTAAATTTGCCTACGTCGGCCATGGTGCCGCCGGTGGCTCTCAGGTCCCGCTGCGCGAGCTGGAACGTGGTGGAGAGCATGTCTACCAGGGGAAGAACGATCAAATAAGTCAACAAAACAATGGCAACCAGCACGATCACGTTATAGGGGTTGGTTACGACTGCCTTGACCTGATTCTCGAAACGCCTGGATTTCGAATAAGACTGATCTAATGGTTTCATCGTGGACAGGATCCCTCTCTTTCCTCTTGCGTGGAGGTGCGGTTTGCTATCGCAAACGTTTTCAGTCCTCCTGGTTTTTATGATATATTTTCCATAAGAAAAAGTCAAGAATTTAATATATATTTGGCATATTACAATAGAACAAGTGCATTTATTTTATGCACCTTGCATAGTTAAGCCAACGTAACGTCAACACAAACTATTGCGCAACCGCTTTCTATTTTGTCGCAGGCATTTTCATCGATGCAGAAGTACGATGATCGCGGGGCAACCAAATGACCCGATTGAAATTTTACATTGCACCTCTCTGAGATCTGCCCTATAATTGGGTATCCCCTACCCTTCCGATGAAGAAATTGCCGGATCGAAGCGCGCAATGCTCACTTTTATCGGGATATCCGCGCGTATTCTGCACCCCCGCTTTCTTCCGCGGCATAATCCCGGTTATAACACCCCAAAAAAACACGAGGAGTACAAGGCCATGAAAAATGTAAACGCATATACCGGGCCGCAGCGGTTCGCTCATCGCGGCTTAGTCCAGGCTGCGCCTGAAAACACGCTGGGCGCTTTCCAGGGAGCCGTGGACGGCGGATACGAGGGGATCGAAATTGATGTCCAAATGACCAGAGACGGCGAGATCGTCATTGCCCACGACAGCAATTTCACCCGGATGACGCTCGGCCATCCAGACGGCGGATCAAATCGCCGGATCAGAGATCTGACCTGGGATGAGATCCAGAAAATCGAATTGCCTTACGCAAATCACCTGCTGAGCGAAGTGCCGCCGGAGCATTCCGAGATCCAATTGCTGGCAACGCTGCCAAAGCTTGTCATGGGTCAGGTTGAGGGGCGGGATTACGAAACGGCCCTTGCGGAGGATGGGCGCATGGCTCATCTGATGCGCTTTTCCGATTTTGACGCATGGCTGGCCGCTCAGAGCAGAAGCATCACGGTCGAAGTTGAAGTCAAAGCCCCCGGCCTTGCCGGACCGATACTGGAATTACTCAGTCGATCTCCCAATACCGGCAGCTACATCCTCTTTTCCGGAGATCCGGTCTACGTGGAAGAAATGCAGGCGGCGGTTCGCAAAAACGGAAAGCCAACCGGTTTGCGGATGGGGGCTAATATGCGCCGCTTAACGGAGGAAACCAAGCGGATGATCCCGAACATGGATCTGTTTGAAGTGGGGCTCAACGCGGATGCGTTTACCTGCGAGGATGTTCGCTGGCTGGGAGAGCATGGGATCCATGTGTTCTCGAATCTGGGAGATTATCCCGATTGGTGGGAAAAAATGGTTACACGCGGCGTGTTGGGGTTTAAGACCAACTACGCGGCGGCGTACACCAACTGGTGGAATTCCCGGCACTGAGCTTCAAGCCTGCCCGATTGCTAGTGATTTGCCGCAGGACGCTGACCATGCCGGGATGACCACACAGCTGACAGTATTTTATGGCCTCCGAATGTGCGGCAGGCTGTGCCTGACCGAGCTGCTATACCCTGGCAGCAGTCTCTCTTTTTTCTTCCCTCGCAGGCAGATTTTTCTCGGTTTTTCACAGGTGTGATCCTGCGCTTTTTGCGGAAATCGCCAGACACAAATTTTGTTTGACACCGTTTGGAATCGTGCTATGATAAGAGTGAAAGCACCCCCTGCATACGCACTTTATAAAACCGGATCATGGAGGGTAATGATATGGATTTTGAAGCGATCAAGGCTGCGGCCCAAAATTATCAGGCGGACATGACCCGCTTTCTGCGGGAAATGATCTCTCACCCCAGTGAAAGCTGCGAAGAGCGGGAGGTCGTCCACTGCATCAAGGCTGAGATGGAGCATCTGGGCTATGACAAGGTGGAGATCGACGGTCTCGGCAACGTCATCGGCTGGATGGGCGATGGCGAGAAGATCATCGCCATCGACTCCCACATCGACACCGTGGGCATCGGCAACCTCTCCAACTGGGAGGCTGACCCCTACGAGGGCTATGAGACCGAGAACGTGATCTACGGCCGGGGCGGCTCCGACCAGGAGGGCGGCATGGCCTCCGCCGTTTACGGCACCAAGATCATGAAGGATCTGGGGCTGATCCCCGAAGGCTATAAGATTATGGTGGTCGGCTCCGTGCAGGAGGAGGACTGCGACGGCATGTGCTGGCAGTACATCGTCAACAAGGTCTTCAACGGTCCCGAGGACGCCCGGAGCAAGATCGAGTTCGTGATCTCCACGGAGCCTACCGACGGCGGCATCTACCGGGGTCACCGGGGCCGCATGGAGATTCGCGTGGATGTGAAGGGCATCTCCTGCCACGGCTCCGCGCCGGAGCGGGGAGACAACGCCATCTACAAAATGGCCGATATTCTCCAGAACATCCGCGCTCTCAACGAAAACGGCGACGGCCCCTCCAACGAGATCAAGGGGCTCGTGAAAATGCTGAATCCGGAATTCAACCCGGAGCACGCCGAGGACGCTCAGTTTCTGGGCCGTGGCACCTGCACCGTATCCCAGATCTTCTATACCTCTCCCTCCCGCTGCGCTGTGGCGGATAGCTGCGCCATTTCCGTGGATCGCCGCATGACCGCCGGCGAGACCTGGGATTCCTGCCTGAAGGAGATCGAGGCTCTGCCCGCCGTCCAGAAGTATAAGGATGATGTAAAGGTCAGTATGTACATGTATGACCGGCCCTCCTGGACCGGCGAGGTCTACGAGACCGAGTGCTTCTTCCCCACCTGGATCAACAAGGAGAACGCCGCTCACGTGCAGGCGCTGGCCGATGCCCACAAGGCCCTCTGGGGCGAGGCGCGCATCGGTCACGCTGACGCCGACCCCAAGTATGACGCTATGCACCTGCGGAACCGCCCCCTCATCGACAAGTGGACCTTCTCAACCAACTGCGTGTCCATTCAGGGCCGGTACGGCATCCCCTGCGTGGGCTTCGGCCCCGGTGCGGAGTCTCAGGCCCATGCGCCCAACGAGATCACCTGGAAGCAGGACCTCGTGACCTGCGCCGCCCTGTACGCCGCCGTGCCCGGCCTGTACAAAACGGAGGAGAAAACCGAGGACGCCACGGAATTCCGTCAGTCCCTGACCGACAATGACATCCAGTAAATATGTTCATGAATAGGAGATGGAATTATGTCTAAAACGATCGAATTGGCCCGCCGTTTAGAGCGTTTGCACATCAACAATATGTATAAGTCCGACTTTTATTGGACTTGGGACAAGACTGATGAGGAATTGGAGGCCATCTTCACCGTAGCCGATGCGCTACGGGATCTCCGGGAGCGGAATCAGTCCACCCGGATCTTTGATTCCGGTCTGGGTATCTCCATCTTCCGGGACAACTCCACCCGCACCCGCTTCTCCTTTGCCTCCGCCTGTAATCTGCTGGGTCTGGAGGTTCAGGATCTGGACGAAAAGAAGTCTCAGATCGCCCACGGTGAGACCGTTCGGGAAACCGCCAACATGGTGTCCTTCATGGCGGACGTCATCGGCATACGGGACGATATGTTCATCGGTGAGGGTCACAAATATCAGAAAACCTTTATGGATGCCCTGGATGAAGGCTACCGGGACGGCATTCTGGAGCAGCGGCCCACGCTGGTGAACCTCCAGTGCGATGTGGACCACCCAACCCAGTGCATGGCAGATATGCTCCACATGATCCATCAGTTCGGCGGCGTGGAGAACCTCAAGGGCAAGAAGATCGCTATGACCTGGGCATATTCTCCCTCCTACGGCAAGCCCCTGTCCGTCCCGCAGGGCGTCATCGGCCTGATGACCCGCTTCGGTATGGACGTGGTGCTGGCTCACCCCGAGGGCTATGACGTCATGCCTGAGGTAGAGGAGATTGCCAAGAAGAATGCCGCTGCCACCGGCGGCAGCTACAAGAAGGTTGCCACCATGGAGGAGGCCTTCGACGGCGCGGATATCGTCTATCCCAAGAGCTGGGCGCCCTTCGCCGCTATGGAACAGCGTACCAAGCTGTACGCCGCCGGCGATCAGGCGGGCATCGACGCGCTGGAGCAGAAGCTGCTGGCCCAGAATGCCCAGTTCAAGAACTGGACCTGCTCTGAGGAAATGATGAAGCGCACCAAGGACGGCAAGGCCCTGTATCTCCACTGCCTGCCCGCTGACATCACCGGTGTCTCCTGCAAGGAGGGTGAGGTGGACGCCTCCGTGTTCGACCGGTATCTGGTACCCCTGTACAAGGAGGCCAGCTCCAAGCCCTATATCATCGCCGCCATGATCCTCATGAGTCAGGTAAAGGACCCTGTCTCCTGTCTGCGGGCGTTGGATGGTGCCAATGACAGCCGCAAGCGGTTCTAAGTCTTATATTTCCTGTTGAACCCTCATAAAAACGACAATAGCGGGGATACTGATTGCATCAGTATCCCCGCTATGATTATCCATTGTCAGAAATTGTCAGGAATGAGGAGCAACAGTATGGGTAAACGAATCGTCATCGCCCTGGGCGGCAACGCGCTGGGCAAAAATCTGCCGGAACAGATGCTGGCGGTAAAGGAGACCTCCAAGGCCATTGCGGATCTGGTAGAAGCCGGGCATCAGGTCGTAGTGGCCCACGGCAACGGTCCCCAGGTGGGCATGATCCAGAATGCCTTCGCCGCCTATCGCAAGCAAGAACCCTCTGCCGATGTGATGCCCCTGTCCATGTGCGTGGCCATGAGTCAGGGCTATATCGGCTACGATCTGCAAAACGCCCTGAAGGAGGAGCTTTTGAATCGTGGCCTTCAGCAAGGCGTCGCCACGGTGCTGACGCAGGTGGTAGTGGATGGAAACGATCCGGCCTTTCAGCACCCCACCAAGCCCATCGGCGCCTTTATGTCCAAGGAGGAAGCCGAGAAAATGGCCCGCGAAAAGGGCTGGCACATTGCGGAGGACGCAGGCCGGGGCTGGCGGCAGGTGGTGGCCTCTCCCAAACCCTTAGCCGTAGTGGAATTGACCACCATCCGGGCGCTGGCGGAGGCAGATAACGTGGTCATCGCCTGCGGCGGCGGCGGGATTCCCGTCATCGCCACGGACCATCACCATCTCAAGGGCGCCGCCGCAGTCATTGACAAGGATCTCGCCTCGGAGCTGCTGGCGGAGCATCTGGATGCCGATATGCTCATCATCCTCACCGCCGTGGAAAAGGTAGCTGTGAACTTCAACAAGCCGAACCAGAAATGGCTGGATACCCTGACGCCGGAGGAAGCCCGCACTTATATAGGCGAGGGGCAGTTTGCTCCCGGCTCCATGCTTCCAAAGGTGGAAGCCGCCGTCAAATTTGCGGAATCCAAGCCCGGCCGCACCGCCCTCATTACCCTGTTGGAAAAGGCCCGGGACGGCATCGACGGTAAAACCGGCACCCGTATCGCCTGCTGAACTTCCCCGCCCCCACAGCCGAACACGCAAAAAAGAGACGCCCGCAGGCGTCTCTTTCGTTTCCGTTTTTAGTTCAGGATCAGCAGGATCAAGGTCAGCACCAGGAACACAGCACCAAACCACTTGGTAGCGCGAGCCAGCTTAGCGTCGATGGTCTTGGCCTTGTTCTTGGCCAGGAAAGAATCAGCCACGCCGCCGATGGCACCGGACAGGCCCTGGCTCTTACCGGACTGGAACAGCACGATCAGGATGATAGCAAGGCCGCAAAGCAGCTGCAAAATAGTAACAACGGTCTTCATAGTGGACAACCTCCGAACATTCATTCGCGCACAGGCGCAGAAAATCATCTTACAGAAGTTTATAATACCATAGCTTTGTCCCTATTTCAAGTCCATTTTACAAAAAATATCTGTCAAAGTCTCACGTTATTTATAGAACAAATGTTTGCATTTCAGGAAAAGCTATGGTATACTGACTGTGAGATACATTGCTCCGGCGCAGCTGCCGGAAGCTGCCAATAGAATGGAGGTCATTTCATGCTTTCTGCCATGCAGCAGAGGATCTATGATTACATTGCCGCCTGCATCCAGACGCAGGGGTATCCCCCGTCTGTCCGGGAGATTGGCGAGGCCGTGGGCCTGCGGTCCCCCTCCACCGTCCACTTCCATCTGAAAAAGCTGGCGGATGCCGGTTTCATTGAGATCGGCGCCGGAAAAGGACGGGCCATCACCCTGACCCATCCCGCCGCGCCGTCCGTCCCGGAGCCGGAGGAACCGGCGGACCGGGTGCCCATCGTGGGCAATGTGGCAGCCGGCAGTCCCATTCTGGCTCAGGAGTGCATCGAGGACTACCTCACCTTCCACACCGGGCATCCCGGGGACGTTCACTTCGCCCTGCGGGTCCGGGGTGAATCCATGCTGAACGCGGGAATTCTCCCCGGCGATCTGGTGGTGGTGCGGCAGCAGCAGACCTGCAATCAGGGGGAGATCGTGGTGGCCATGATCGATGACGAGGCCACCGTCAAACGGTTTTCCCGGAAAAACGGCCACATCTGGCTATTGCCGGAAAATGACGATTACGAGCCTATCGACGGCACCTACGCCCAGATCCTGGGCAAAGTGGTAGCCGTGGTGCGGCAGTATTGAGCTACGCCCGCCCGGACCGGTACATGGCCCCTGCCTGTGGCTGGATGCCGTTCAGCTCCAGAAGCTCTTCCACCGTAACAAACCAATACCCCTCCGCCTCCAGCGCGTCCACGATCTGAAGCGCCGCCTCCACGGAGGAGGGGTAGATGTCGTGCAGCAGAATGATGTCTCCGGGCTGTACGTCCTTTAAAACAGAGCGGACCACCATCGCCGTATCCCGGCTTTCCCAGTCCCGAGGGTCCACGCTCCAGTGGACCATAGGCACCGTAACGCCGGTGCGGACCGCCGGATCAATGAGGCCGTAGGGCGGTCGCAGCCAGCAGCTATCCGTGTCCAGGAGTTTGCAAACTGCGTTTTGCGCTGCCTGAATGTCCCGGAGCTGTGCCGCTGGGGCCGTACCGTCCAGGCGGATATGGCTCCACGTATGGGTCCCCACCTGATGCCCTTCTGCCTGCATCCGCAGTACCAGATCCTCGTTCCCCGCCAGCCGCTCCCCCACTAAGAAGAAGGTGGCGTTGGCCCCCCGCTCCCGGAGGCCGTCCAGCAGCCGGGTGGTAGTACCCCGCCGGGGTCCGTCATCAAAGGTGAGGGCTACATAGTTCGGCTCCTCCGGCAGTTCCGCCGGGGCTGAGGCCGGTACCCCCGTCACCTCCGCCGCCGACTCTAAAAAAATCAGCAAAATCAGATAAACAATAATTGACAGCAGCTTTTGCATCCCCATCGCTCTTTCTTTCCGTATTCAGGGATAGTTTGCGCACGGGGCGGAAAAATACCGCTGTCAAAATCATGGAACGCAGACAAAAAAGGACAGCCTTGCTCACTCAAGGTCATTTTGTTCCGGTTTCGTGCAAGGTCGAAGAAACACCGCCTCATGAAACATAAGGCGGTGTCTTTTTACTCGTTTTTCAGGATGTTTCTGTATTTTTTGTCGATAAAAAACGTAAACGCAATGGACGGCATGGCCAGCGCAAGCAAAATGATGCAGAGCAAACATGTCCCGATATTCGCAGCCGTATACACCGCTATCCGATCGAACAACAGCCACGGAACACCCAGCAGCAGCCACGATACGCCCAGCAAACGAACATAGGTTTTCGTCCAGTCATGCCCTTTGTATTCACTTCGGATGACCTGAAAATCCAATATACCGGCGATTCCGTATATGACCCAGAAGGTACTCAGCATCAAGATCACATCCACTGGAACACGCCCTCCTTCCGGTTCTCCGGCTTTGCTCACTCAAACGGGTGGAAACCCGTCACCACATCAGCAAAAAACCGAACAAGGAGCTGAGGATATTCAGCCCAATGATGGCCGCAAAAATCCAGAAGATCAGCTTGCCCACCGCAGGCTGCGCTTTCCCGCTTTGTCTTCCGCTCTGCCGGGATGCAGGTCTCTGCACAGACGGCTGTGGCGCCGCAGCCGCCGTCCGGCGGGTACCCTTGGAAAGGCCCATGCGCTTGCGTTCCCGGTTCTCCTCATGCAACTCCTCATGGACGAAGGACCCGGCATGGCCCCGCTCATTGATCCCGTCCACCCGGATCACCGCGCCGTTGGCGTCGATGGTGGTGGACTTGGGCGGCTGGTTGAACGCGCCGCACTTCGGACAGAAATCATCGGTATCATAATCGTAGGTCTTACCGCACTCATAGCATCGCACTTTGCGCATAACGCCACCCGCCCTTTCATTTCTCTGCCTGTATGATACCACAGTCCCGCCCGTTTGAGAAGAATTTTTTGAAGTCGATAGAACGCGAAGTAAGACCAGGTATTCATTTTAGGATTGCCCCGCGTCACATATTCAAGCCGTCGGCCGCTCCCCCAAGAGGCGGATCTGCCGCCCGTCGGTGCAGACGATCCCCTGCTCCTTCAAATGCCGCAGCTCCCGCATCATGGCGCTGCGGTCCGTGGCGATGTAGTCCGCCAGAACACTCAGGGAGAAGGGCAGCGTGAACACATCCTCCCCGCTCTTCTCCGTCTGCTGGCGGAAATAGCACAGCAGCTTTTCCCGAATGGACCGCCGGGACAGGACGTCCACCCGCTCGCTGAGGGAACGGGTCTTATTGCTGAGCAGGTTCATCATATTGTAGACCAACGTGCTGTGGTGGGTGCAGGCATTCTCGCAGCGTTTGAATATGCAGGAATTGTCGATGAACAGAATGTCGCAGGCGGTGCGGGCCACCACCTCCAGACTGTCCGCCGCGAAGCCCGCAAAGGCCAGATGACGGCCAAACACACCGCCGGGTCCCATGTCCTCCAGCACCGTCGCCACGCCCGCCTCGTCGATCCGGATCAGGGACACTTGCCCCCGCTCCACAATGCCTACTGCGTCCGTCCGGGAGGATGTAAAATCATAGACCTGTTCCTCTGGCACATAAGACCGCTGGGCCGCCTGAAAGCAGGTCAGCATCCGGCGGTATTCCTCATAGCTGATGTCATGGAACAGCGGACTGCTTTTCAATTCCTGGGCTGTCAGCATTGCAGCGCCTCCTTGTTGCATTTATCACTATTTTTTATCATAGCAGGTCCTTGCCGAAAAGAAAAGGACTATTTTTTCAAATTTCATACATTGTTCAAGAAATCGACAATGGGTTCCTGTATACTGTATATAGAGAAAAGGAACGGTTCCGCCGCTGTCGGCGTTCGTAAATGGAAAGGAGCACTCAGCGTGAACATTGCCTATTTTCTGCTTCCCAAAAGCCGGATCGCCTATCTGTACGATGACTTTACCTTCCGCCAAGGTCTTGAAAAGATGCGTAACCGGGGCTATACCGCCATCCCCGTCATCACCCGGGACGGCCGGTATGTGGGCACTGTCAGCGAGGGAGATTTCCTCTGGCGGTTGTTGGATACCGACGATCCCTCCATGAAAAAGGCGGAGGAGCTGCGGGTCCGGGACATCATCGGCAGCAAATACCCGGCGGTCCGCATCACCGTGACCATGGATGCGCTGCTGGAAAGTGCCATGAATCAGAACTTCATTCCCGTCATCGACGATCTGGATAATTTCATCGGCATCGTCACCCGGCGGGACATCATCAGTTACTTAGCCAAGGAAAACGAAAATAGCTTTGCGTCCCCTGTTTCCAAAATTGGATAAACAAACCCCCGCCCAAAATTGGGCGGGGGTTTCATCGTGCCGAAAAAGCCGTTTATCCACTGACATCCCCGGAATACATGGTATTCCGGGGATGTTTCTGTTCAGCGCTCCATCAGTTCACCGGGGTCGGCTTTTTCCGCCGGATCGGCGGCGCAGGGAGCGAATCAACAGGAAGATCAAGGCCAAAATCAGCAGTACGATCCCCAGTACCACCCACGTGATCCCGTTCCAACCGGCCAAAAGCTGTCCCGGTGCGAAGCTGTCGGACACCTGCTTGCAGCCGTTGGCGGGGTCGGCGTAGCGGTCAGGGAGGCCATCCTCCCCGAACTGCTCCAGATATGCCGCCAGCGCGTACCATTCCTTCAATTCATTACCATTTGCATCGTAGAGAATACAGTCGGAAAAATCTGTCACCGGAGTGCCGTTGGCCTGCTTCGGCTCCAGGGACAGCAGCCCCATGGATTTGCTTTTCACCGTGCCCAGCATTTGGGCGGAGTACATCCCCGTCACCACCCGGTAGAGGGCGTTATCGTCGATCTCATAGGCATTTCCCGTGCCGCTTTCATCGAAGGTCACGTCCGTCAGCGCCGCATCGTAGACCCGGTTGAAGAACATCCGCTTGGTGTTGAAGGCGTACTTGGCTCCGGACATATAGAGCTGGGCCGCAGGCATGATGGGCGTCACGGAGGCGTCCACCTCCATGGCGGCCTTCAGTTCCTTGCCGGTGAGGTACACTGCCACCAGCGGAAAGCCGGAGGTGCCATCCTCCCCCACGCCCATAGACAGCACATCAAAGGCCATCGCAGCTGTCAGATCTCCTGCGGGCAGGTTGGCCCGGAGAACGCCGTCCGCTGTCACCGAGACCGTATGGGGGCTGTCGGCATAAGCGGCGTTCAGGGTACGATCCGCCCACAAAAAAGCATCGGACACCAGCGTTCCAAGGCCATTGTTCTTCTGCACGGCGGACGCTGGCGTGTTCAGATCGTAGTCTGAATGAGTCAGCACCTCGTCATAGGTCAGGCCGTACCGGGCCAGATACGTCTCCCCCACCATATCCTTCCACTGTTCCACGAGCCCGGCGATCTCCGGATTCTCCGCCACCGTCTCGTCAATGGGGATCAGGCGGTAATCCAGCAGCCGCTTTTCTCCGCCATCGTCCCACGAGAAGGTCAGGCTGCCCAGATTCTGACAGTAGGGGCCGCTGGAAACGATATAGGTATCGTTCACCACCAGCGGCTCCGCCAGTGTGGAGTGGGTATGTCCGGAGACGATCACGTCAATGCCGTCCACCGCCTTGGCCAGCTCCTCATCCTCGGAGGACGCCAGCGAGTCCCCGGTGCCGCTGTGGGACAGGCAGACGATGATCTCTGCCCCCTCCCCTTTTAGGGTCTCCACACAGCGCTTGGCCGCTTTGGCGGCGTCCGTCCGGGTGAAGCCGGAGGTAGGTGCGCACTCATCGGAATCCACCCCCATCAAGCCGAACAGACCGTAGGTCACACCGCCCCGTTCCAGCGTCACGCAGTCCGTCACGCCGTAGTTCTCCATAGCGGACCGGATGAACGCCCGGTCTGGGTTGTCATCGGCAGGGGCATAATTGGCCTCTAACAGCGTCGGCAGTACAGGGGTAACAGGGCCGAACCGCTCTCTGTAAGCGTCCATATCCTCAAGCGGCCGGGCATCCACCAGCAGTAGTTCCACCGCCGCCTGTTGAGCAGCCTTAGCGGAATTCAGCATTTCCGCGAAGCCGGTGCCCTTGTGGTCAAACTCGTGGTTGCCGATGGCCACGGCATCATAACCCATGGCTCCCATGGTCCGCAGTTCCGCTGCCTGGGTGGTGTAAAGGGTCTGGATCAGGGAGCCAATGGAAAAGTCGCCGCCATCCACCAGCAAGGCATCCGGGTTCATCGCCCGTTCCCCGTCGATAACGGTTTTCAGCCGGGCGTAACCGCCGCTCTCCCCTCCCTCCGCCGTGGACTGGGGGAGGAAGTGGGAGTGGAGATCGTGGGTGAACAGGATGGTTGTGACGTTCGTCTCCTGGGTACAGCCTTCGGCCACGGCACCGACAGGGAGCACACACAGCACCGCCAGCAGCAGCGCCAGAAAAAATGCAGAAAAGCGACGGAATTTCATACAGTTCCTCCTGATTTACAATAAAGGAAGAGAGTCCGTAAGGACTCTCTTGAGGCTGTCGATAAAGCGGTAGATTCTCCGCAACGGAAAGGAAGGGTGTGCGCGGGAAACCCAAGAAGGGTGTCC
>CDZI01066078.1_pt1 | contig 105593 bp, 99 predicted proteins | sample 554811 | NCBI WGS metagenome assembly CDZI01 (sample SAMEA3182110, study PRJEB8094) | gut metagenome | biome: human; feature: gut; material: Stool; isolation source: human stools | place: Canada | collected 2013-04-23
ATATGGCTGTAATGCCGCTCATATGTATGGTATATCAAGTTGTTCCGGTCATCCAACACCACGCATTTGATGGTGGTGGAGCCTACGTCAAGTCCGACCCGCAAGGGGAGTTCCTCCTTTAGGGACCATTCAGCCCCACATTAGCTTAGTACCAATATTTTACGTTTCTCCGCCGTAATTCTCAATGTAAAAAACATGGAATTTTCGTGAATATTCCGTTAAGAAATCGGTTACGCCCTCGAACTTTCTTCATTTGACAGCCTATGTTATACTATAGAAAACATGCTTTTTCAGAAGGGAAGTTCCTGCTATGACATCTGTTTTGATGCACACCTGCTGCGCCCCCTGCTCCCTCAGCTGTATCGATCCGCTCCGGGCCGAAGGGATCGAACCGGTAGCCTTTTGGTACAACCCGAACATTCATCCGTGGAAGGAATATGAAGCCCGGCGGGACTGTCTGCTGACCTACGCTCCCACCATTGAAATGCAGGTCATTGTAGACGAGGACTACGGTCTTAGAACGTTTGTCGAGCACGTTGCAAGCGATATTGACCACCGCTGCACCTACTGTTATCAGCACCGGCTGGAGGAAACGGCCCGGTATGCGGCGGAGCACGGCTATGAGGCCTTTACCTCCACCCTGCTGGCCAGTCTCTATCAGGATCACGACGGCATCAAGGCCGCGGCGGAGAAATACGCCCGGCAGTACGGCGTGGAATTTCTCTACCGGGATTTCCGTCCCAATTTCCGGGCGGGGAATCAGCGGGCCAGAGAACTTGGCTTTTATATGCAGAAGTACTGCGGGTGCGTCTTTTCCGAGCAGGACCGCTACCAGAAGCAGATCGACCGGGACAAGAAAAAATTCGCGGAGCAGGCATAAGCCCGCCCCGTTTTGTAGCAGAAAAGAGCTTTTAGATGAAAAATCAGTTGCAGGGGATCGCGCTGATCCTGTTTGCCGGTATGCTGATGCTGTATGCGCCGCTCTCTCCCTGGCTCCCCATCCTCGGCAGTCTCCCCTCCGATTTTATCAGCCTTGTGGGACTGGCGTTCGCCATTGCGGGACTGGTGCGGTGTTTCAAAAAGGAAAGCTGACCGGTTTCAATTCCCATTTCCAGAGCGTTTTTGTTCCGCAAACCGCTGATTTTTGCCAAAACCCCCCGCCGTATGACTACGGCGGGGGGTTGCTGTTCAACTATTCAAATCAGTTCCGCAGGCTGTGGAGCGGGGCCGGGATGCGGCCGCCCCGCTGGATGAAGTCGGCGCTGGACTCCTTGTGCACCGGCATCACCGGAGCACTGCCCAGCAGGCCGCCCATTTCCACCGTGTCGCCCACGTTCTTGCCGGGGGTGGGCAGCAGGCGGACGGCGGTGGTCTTGTTGTTCACCATGCCGATGGCCGCCTCGTCCGCGATGATGGCGGAGATGGTCTCCGCCGAGGTGTCGCCGGGCACGGCGATCATATCCAGACCCACGGAGCAAACGCAGGTCATGGCCTCCAGCTTATCCACGCACAAGGTCCCCGCCTTGGCGGCGGCGATCATACCCTCGTCCTCGCTGACAGGGATAAAGGCACCGGACAGTCCGCCCACGGAGGAGGACGCCATGACGCCGCCCTTCTTCACAGCATCGTTCAGCAGGGCCAGTGCAGCGGTGGTGCCGTGGGTGCCGCAGACCTCAAGGCCCATTTCCTCCAGAATACGGGCCACGGAGTCGCCAATAGCCGGGGTAGGAGCCAGGCTCAGGTCCACGATACCGAAGGGGGTATCCAGACGGCTGCTGGCCTCCTTAGCCACCAGCTGGCCCATGCGGGTCACCTGGAACGCCGTCTTTTTCACGGTTTCCGCTACCACGTCAAGGGGTTGGCCCTTCACGGACTGCAAGGCATGGTACACCACGCCCGGACCGGAAACGCCCACGTTAATGACCCGTTCTGCCTCGCCCACGCCGTGGAAGGCGCCGGCCATGAAGGGGTTGTCCTCCACGGCGTTGCAGAACACCACCAGCTTGGCGCAGCCAAGACCGTCCCGGTCCGCCGTCCGGGCGGCGGTATCCTTGATGATGCGGCCCATGAGCTTCACGGCATCCATATTGATGCCGGCACGGGTGGAGCCAACGTTGATGCTGGAGCACACCAGCTCCGTCCGGTCCAGGGCCTCCGGAATGGAGCGGATCAGCTTTTCGTCGGCAAGGGTCATTCCCTTCTGCACCAGTGCGGAATAACCGCCGATAAAGTTGACGCCGCAGGTCTTTGCCGCCCGGTCCAGCGCCATTGCGAAGGGTACATAGTCCTCCGTCTCGCTGGCTCCGGCCACCAGAGCCATGGGGGTCACGGAGATTCGCTTATTCACAATGGGGATCCCGAATTCATGCTGGATATCCTCGCCGGTCTTGACCAGCTTTTCCGCGTACCGGGTGATTTTCTCGTAGATCTTGTCACAGGCCTTCTTCGCATCGGGATCGCAGCAGCTCAGGAGGGAAATACCCATGGTGATGGTGCGGATGTCCAAGTGCTGCTGGTCGATCATGGCGATGGTAGAGAGGATCTCTTTTTGATTCAGCATCGTTCTCTCTCCTTATATTCTGTGCATGGCATCGAAAATTTCTTCCCGCTGGATGCGGATGGACAGCTCCATCCCCTCCCCCAGCTCCCGAAGCTGGGCAGCCAGTTCCTCAAAGCCCACGTTGGCATTGGCGGCATCTACCGCCATGACCATGGTGAACTTGCCGTCCAGAATGGTCTGGGAAATGTCCAGCACGTTGACGTTCATCTCCGCCAGCTTGATGCACACGGCGGCGATGATACCTACCTTGTCCTTTCCGATCACGGTTACAATTGCGTTCATACCTATCTCCATTCCGCCGCTTGATGCGGCTTATTTAATGATTTCCAAACAGTCAAAGGGACACGGGGAACCCATACCGGCTTCCCCGTGTTCCGCTATATCACTCAGATTTCGTCAAAGAATTTGGCGTGGATGGCCCGGACTGCCCGGTCCACGTCCCCCTCGTCCAGCAGGACGGAGACCCGGATCTCAGAGGTGTTGATCATCTGGATGTTGATGCCCGCCTCATACAGCGCCTCAAACATCCGGGCGGCCATGCCGCAGTTGGTCATCAGGCCCGCACCCACGATGGAGACCTTGCCGATGTTGCCGTCCACCTCGATATGGTCAAAGCACAGAACCTCCTGATTTTCTGTCAGGATCTCCTGAGCATCCTCCAGATCCTTTTCGTGAACAGTAAAGGAAATATCCTTGCTGTCCTCCCGGCCAATGGACTGCAAAATGAGGTCCACATTGATGTTATGCTTGCTCAGCAGATCAAACACCTGAAACGCGACGCCGGGATTGTGCCGCAGCCCGATCAGCGCGATCCGCGCGATGCTGGTATCCTTCGCCACACCGGCGATGGTCGTCTTTTCCACTTTTGTGACCTCCTTCACTTTGGTTCCGGGTTTTCTCTCCAGACTGGAGAGCACTTCCAGATCCACCCGGAACTTCTTCGCCAGCTCCACGCTGCGGTTGTGGAGCACGCCGGCCCCCTGAGACGCCAGCTCCAGCATTTCATCGTAGGTGATCTCATCCAGATGCCTGGCATTTGGCACGATCCGGGGGTCCGCAGTGTAAACACCGTCCACATCCGTGTAGATCTGGCACAGTTTGGCCCGGAACGCCGCCGCCAGCGCCACCGCGCTGGTGTCGCTGCCGCCCCGGCCCAAGGTCGTAACATCCCCGGCCCGATCCATTCCCTGAAAGCCCGTGATCAGTACGATCCTGTGCTGATCCAGTTCCGCCTGGACCCGCTCAGAATCGATCCGCTTGATCCGGGCGTCCCCGTGGACGGCGGTGGTCTGGATCCCCACCTGCCAGGCGGTCAGGGACACGCAGGGCAGGCCCATGGATTCCAGCGCCATGGCACACAAGGCTACGGAGATCTGCTCGCCTGTGGACAGCAGCATATCCATTTCCCGCTTGGAGGGATGGGAATTGATCTCCTCCGCCTTGGCAATGAGGTCATCCGTGGTGTCTCCCTGTGCGGAAAGCACCACCAGTACATCGTTGCCCTCCAAATAAGTTTCCGCAATGATACCGGCAACGTTGCGGATCCGCTGTGCGTCCCGCACACTGCTGCCGCCGAATTTCTGTACGATCAAGCTCATGGTTGTTCCCTCTTTGCTTCAGATTGCCGCCAGTCCATTGAAATCTTACCGACCGGCAGCAGGGTCCACTCCATCATACGCGGGAAGCCGGGATTGGGGAATCAATCCAGCACCCGCATCTTTGCCAGCGTGGGCAGGTAAGCCGCCAGCCGCTCCGCATCCGTGCCGGTGATGGGCGGCGTGATAAAGGCGGTCTCCGTGCCCTGTTCCAGCACCTTTGCGCTATGTAAGGCCTCCGGAAGGGTATCCGTTCCCACCCGGAAATACCAGCGGTTCTTCAGCGTCAGCGGAGAGGCAAAGCCGCCGGTGTCGGCGCTCCAGCCGATCTCCGGCCGATGGCGCTCCTCCTGTAAACACTCGATCACATCCGCCACGCAGGCAGAGGCGGTGGGCAGCTCGCCCGCGCCCTTGCCGTAGAACATGACCTCGCCGGTGGCGTTGCCCCGGACCACCACCGCGTTGAACACATCGTTCACATCGGACATGGGGTTCTCCTCCGAGATCAGGTGTGGCGCCACATACGCGGTGCGGCGGCCGCCCTCCAGCCGCAGGCAGCGGCCCAGCAGCTTGATGCGGTAGCCGTGGCGTCCGGCGATCTCCACATCCTTCAGATCAATGCCGGTAATGCCCTCCATGGGCACCTGCGCCGGGTCCACCTGATGTCCAAAGGCCAGATCCGCCAGAATACAAATTTTGCGGCTGGCGTCGATGCCCTCCACGTCCGCCGTGGGGTCCGCCTCCGCGTAGCCCTTCTCCTGCGCCAGCTTCAAAACCTCGGCAAATGACGCGCCCTCCTTCACCATCTTGGTGAGGATAAAGTTGGTTGTGCCGTTCAGGATGCCGTAGATCTCATCCACGCGGTTGGCCGCCATGCACTGGGTCAGGGGGTGCAGCACAGGGATGCCGCCGCCTACGCTGGCCTCGAATAAGTAATTCACATGGTTCTTCCGGGCCAGCTCCAGCAGCTCGCAGCCATGCTCCGCCACAAGCTGCTTGTTGGCTGTGACCACGTGCTTGCCCGCCATGAGACACCGGCGGGTGTACTCATAGGCGGCCTCCACGCCGCCGATGGTCTCCACCACCACCCGGATCTCGCCGTCATGCTCGATCTCCCGGAAATTCTCGGTCATCAAGTGCTGATACGGGTCGGCCCGCAGCTTCCGGACCAGCGCCGTTTTCACGGACAGCGGCTGGCCCAGCTTGTGCTGGATGGGAACTGTGTTGGCCTCTACTACCTTCACAACACCGGTCCCCACTGTACCCAACCCCAGAATTGCGATCTTGATCATCGTTGCTCCTCCCTTATCCGGCCAGGATCTCGAATTTGATAACGTTGTCCAATGCAGAGACATCGGTGATCAGCTGTTCCAGAGAGTTCTCCATAGCGGAGGTCTCGGCGGAGATGGTCACGGCCGCGCAGCCGTTGGTGGGAATGCTTTGGTTGATGGTCAGGATGTTGGCGCCGGAGGCGGCAAACACGCCCAGAACGCTGGAAAGTGTACCGGACACATCCTTCAGCAGGGTGTAAAACGTAATGATATGCTCCGACTTCATATCGTTGAAGGGCTGCACCGCGTCCTTGTACTTATAGAAGGCGCTGCGGCTGATGCCGGCCATTTTTGTGGCTGCGCCCACCGTGTCCGCCTCGCCGGTCTGCATCATCCGCTTGGCCTCCGCCACCCGGATAAAGATCTCCGGCAGGGCCTCCGCCGCCACCAGATAATATTTGATTTTTCTCGCCATATCGTCCACCTCTTACGGTCATTTGTCTTTGGATGGTTCTATTCTATCAGCTTTCCCAACAGCTTGCAACCGAAAACGGCAAAGATACCCTTGTGGGATTTGGAAAAATTTCGTTAAATTGTCCGCCGTTTACGGTCAAATTGTTGAAAAAGGTCATATATGAAAAGACAGGAGCGGATTTCCCTCCTGCCTTTTCCATATTTTCTCGCCGTCAGACTCTTTTGAAACAGCTTTTACTCCGCTTCGTAAACAGCTTTCATACCTTTATATGTCTCATAGCAGTCCAGCTTGGAGACCACCTCAAAGGGGGCGTGCATGGCCAGCACCGGCACACCGGCGTCCAGCGTCGTGATGTTGCGGTTGGCCATATACATGGCCACGGTGCCTCCGCCGCCGGCGTCCACCTTGCCCAGCTCCGCGATCTGCCAGATGACCTTGGCCCGGTCAAAGATACCCCGAACATAGCCCACCGTCTCGGCGCTGGCATCGCTTGCGCCGGACTTGCCACGGGCGCCGGTGTACTTGCACAGACCAATGCCGTAGTTCAGATAGGCGGCGTTCTTCTTTTCAAACACCTCACCGAAGTTGGGATCGTAGGCCGCCGTCACGTCGGCACTGAGGCAGAAGGAATTTTCCAGACACACCCGCAGGGCCGCGCCCTGAGCCTCGCACAGATCCTCCATAAAGGTGTCAAAGGCAGCGGACTGCATACCGGTCACACCGTCGGAGCCGATCTCCTCCTTGTCCGCCAGCACGCAGACGGCGGTTTTGGCAGGCGTCTTGTCCAGATCCAGCAATGCCTTCAAGGCGGCGTAGCCGCAGACGCGGTCGTCATGGCCGTAGGAGCCGATCATGGAGCGGTCCAGGCCGATCTCCGTGGCCTTCACCGCCGGCACCGCTTCCAGTTCAGCGGAAGTGAAATCATCCTCCGTGATGCCGTACTTCTCGTTCAAAAGCTGCATCACAGCCAGCTTCACCCGGTCGGAGCCTTCATCGTCTCCGATGGGCTTGCTGCCCAGCAGCAGATTGAGCTGCTCGCCCACGATGCCCTCGGCCAGCGGCTTCTTGCTCTGCTCCTGACCCAGATGGGGCAGCAGGTCCGTGATGACCAGCTTGGGATCACCTTCATCGCCGCCGATGTTCACTGTGACAGTGGTGCCATCCGTCAGCGCCACCACGCCGTGAAGCTCCATCGGGATGGTCACCCACTGATATTTGCGGATGCCGCCGTAGTAGTGGGTCTTGAAATAGGCCAGCTCATTGTCCTCATACAGAGGGTTGGGCTTCAGATCCAGCCGGGGAGAGTCGATGTGGGCGGCGGCGATCTGGGCCCCCTCGCTCATGGGCTTGCTGCCGACATGGGCCAGCAGCACGCTCTTCCCCCGGTTGCAGACATACACCTTGTCTCCGGCCTTCAATGCCTGTCCCCGGACCAGGGGCTTGTATCCGGCCTGCTCTGCGAGGCGGACTGTCTCCGCCGCGCAGAGACGCTCGGTCTTGCCTGCATCCAGAAACGCCATATATTCCTTGCAGTAGGCTTCCATCTGCTCCAGCTCCGCCGCGTCCACACGGTCAAAGCCGTTTTTACGGCTGCTCAGCAGCTTTTCCTTCAATGCTTTGTTGCTATCAGACATAGTATCCTCCTTCGAGACTGTCGATAAAGTGGTAAATTCTCCGCGACGGTAAGGTAGGGCAGCCGTCAGCGGTTCCTGCCCGCCGTTTACCGGCTGGCTTCATTCTTTTCCTCCCGGAGCTCTCCGATGAGGCGGCGGAAGAAATCTCTGGCGATCTCCCGGAAATCCTCCGGCGTCTCAGCGGTGTTGCTGAGCTCATAGTCGCACTTACCGCGGTAGAATTCGTCGGATTTCTGGGCAGAGATCCGCATACGGGCATAGCGCTCATCAATGCCGTCCCGGGCCATGATCCGCCGCACCCGCAGCTCCGCCGGGGCCGTGACAGCCACGGTCCGGTCGCACAGGGCCTCCGCACCGCTTTCAATCAGGTTGATGGCGTCCACCGCCACCAGTTCGCCGGCCTGACAGCGGCGCTGTACCTCCGGCACGATGAATCGATAAATGACCTCATTGAGCTGCTCCATCCGTTCCTTGTTCTCAAAGACCAGCTCACCCAGCTTCTTACGGTTCAGTGTACCGTCGGAGTTAAACACGCCGTGGAATTTCACCTCGATGGCATGGCGCAGCTCCGCGCTGTCCCGGAGCATCTCATGGTACACCTCGTCGCAGTCGATGACCCGGCCGCCCAGATCCCGGATGGCCTCCAGCGCGCTGGTCTTACCGGAGCCGGTACCGCCGGTGATGCCAATGACCACCCGCTTCTGTCCAGCGGCGATGGTCTTGAAGCCCGCCGCCTTCTTCAACCGGTTGCTGATAGCAAGGCCAAGGCCCTGACTGTCCGGGCACTGGGCATAGATCTGAGCCGCGTCCTTGCTGTCAAAGGCCCGCAGAGCGTCAAACACCCGCTGGGCCTGGATCCGCTTATCCTGACTGGGTCCCAGACATTCCACTTCCTGTTCCTTGAACAGCTCCGCGAACTCATCAAAGCAGATGACACCGTCACCGGGCTTCACCATCTGCAAAATGGTCTGAGCGGAAGCCTCCGCCGGGCCGGTGACAACGGTCACCGGAGCCTTGGGGGCATAATGGCGATACTTCATACCGGGAGCCTTGGGCTGCTCTCCGTCCTTCAGCCGCTCTGTTACGGCCTTATCCACCGCCACGGGGCCGGCGACCTCTTCCAATGCCTCCAAAGGCAGTCCGCCGGGTCTCAGCAGACGGGGCGGTGTGCAGGTCAGATCCAAAATGGTAGACTCCACGCCCACCTGACAGGGGCCGCCGTCCACCACGGCGTCGATCTTGCCCTCCATGTCCTCCATCACGTCCGCCGCGGTGGTGCAGCTGGGACGGCCGGAGGTGTTGGCGCTGGGCGCGGCCACAGGGACGCCTGCCTCCCGGATGATGGACAGCGTTACCTGATGGTCCGGGCAGCGGACGCCCACGGTGTCCAGTCCCGCCGTGGTGGCATCCGGCACGATGGGCTTCCGCTTCAGGATCATGGTCAGAGGACCGGGCCAGAATTTCCGGGCCAGCGTATACGCCAGCGGCGGCACGTCCTCACAGTACCGGGGCAGCCATTGCGGTCCCGGAATATGGATGATGAGAGGGTTGTCCTGCGGACGGCCCTTGGCCTCAAAGATCTTGTTGACAGCCTCTGCGTCCAATGCGTTGGCACCCAAGCCGTAGACCGTTTCCGTGGGAATTCCCACCAGTCCCCCCTGCCGCAGGATGTCTGCCGCTGCGGAGATCTGATCCTCGATGATCTTTTGCTGACCCTTGGTGTCCCGCAGGTCAAAATATCGTGTATGCATCATTTCTCGCCTCGAATTATCTTATATTCAACGCCGCCGGGCGTTTGCTCTCAAAATATGCTCACTCTGCTTCCTGTCCCTGTTTCAGCTTCTCTGCCTGATCCGCCGTCACCAGCGCGTCGATCAGCTCGTCCAGCGCGCCGTCCATGATGGCGTCGATCTTATAAAGCGTCAGGCCGATGCGGTGGTCTGTCACCCGTCCCTGTGGGAAATTATAGGTGCGGATCCGCTGGGAACGGTCGCCGCTGCCCACCTGGCTGCGGCGTTCCGCGTCATAGGCGCTCTCCCGTTTTTCCCGCTCCGCCTCGTACAATCTGGAGGCCAGCAGGCGCATGGCCTTCTCCCGGTTCTGAAACTGGCTGCGCTCCTCCTGACACTCGGCGATCATGCCGGTGGGCTTATGGATCAGCCGCACGGCGGAGGAGGTCTTGTTCACGTGCTGTCCGCCAGCGCCGCTGGCCCGGTAGACCTGCATTTCAATATCGGCGGGGTTCAGCTCCACGTCCACCGGTTCCATCTCCGGCAGCACCGCCACCGTGGCGGCGCTGGTGTGGATACGGCCGCCGGACTCCGTCTCCGGCACCCGCTGGACCCGGTGGACGCCGGATTCAAACTTCAGCCGGGACCAGGCCCCGTCCCCCTCAATGACGGCGGAGCAGTCCTTCACGCCGCCAAGCTCCGTTTCGTTGATGCTGGCGATCTCCAGCTTCCAGCCGTGGCTCTCGGCGTACATGGTATACATCCGCAGAAGGGAATGGGCAAACAGGGCGCTTTCCTCGCCGCCCACGCCGCCCCGGATCTCCAGGATCACGTTTCGGCTGTCGTTGGGATCTCTTGGCAGCAGGAGGATCGTCAGCTTTTCCTTCAGCTGTTCCAGTTCTTCCTTGGCTTCCGCCAGTTCGTCCTGAGCCATTTCCTTCATTTCCGGGTCATGGAGCAGCTCCTCCGCCTCCCGGCGGCGGCTGTCCGCCGCCTGATAGGCCCGGTAGGTCTCCACCACCGGCAGCAGCTCCTTCAATTCCCGGTTCACCTGACGCAGCTTCTCTGCGTCGCCATACACCCGGGGATCGCCTAACTGGGATTCCAGATCCTCATACCGGAGGTCCAGATCCTTTAATTTATCCAGCATAGCTGTGCTCCTTTCTCAAATGTTGAAATTTGAAAAGGAGTGTCGCTATTCCTCCTCTGCCAGCAGTTCCCGGATCTGCCGGAGAAATTCCTCCTGCCAGAAGGTGTGGCCCACATGGCCCACCCGCAGGGATGTGGCCGCCTGATGGGGCTTTCCCGTATACTGATCCATCTGCCGGTAAATATCCTCACATTTGTGTTCGCTGCCCCGGGTCAGCACATAGGCCACCCGGTTCAGTTCCTTGCCGTGCTGCTTCAGAAAGCTGCGCACCACGCTGCTGCACCGTCCGGCCCACACAGGGGTGCCGACGATGACCAGCCGGTAATTTTCCAGCTTTCGTTCCGTTTCAAAGGGCAGAACGTCAGGGCAGTCCTTCCGCATGGCGTCCATGCCGCTGCGGAGCCAACCCCGCAGACCGCTTCGCTCCACGCCATCGGTCAATGCCAACAGCTCCGCGTCCATTTCTTTGGCGATGTTCTCCATCACCCGTTTGGTATTCCCCGTTCGGGAATAGTAAATGCAGAGTACATCCCGCATGTTTTCACCTCTGTTTCTTATGCCTCGCCTGCCGCTTCGCTGAGTTCCTCCCAGCGGAGGTACAGGGCATCCAGCTCCGCCTGGGCAGCGTCCTTGTCCGCCACCAGCGCATTGAGCTTTTCATAGTCGCAGGCGTTGGCCTCCATTTCGGCGTCCAGCGCCCCGATCCGCTCCTCCGCCTTGGCGATCTCCCGCTCGCAGATGGTCAGCTGCCGCCGGGCCGCCTGCTGCGCCCGGTCGCCCCGGACCGGTTTTTCTGTAACCGTCTTTTCCTTTACAGGCTTTGGTGCTTCTGTTTTTTTCGCTTCCTCCTGCGCCTTTACCTGCCGGTACTGAGCAAAGCCCATGGGATAGTCGGTAATGGTGCCATTGGCCACCTCCCAGATCCGGGTGGCGAAGCGGTTGATAAAGTACCGGTCATGGCTGACGAACAGCAGCGTGCCGTCATAGGCCTCCACCGCTTCCTCGATCCACTCTCTGGAAGCAATGTCCAGATGGTTGGTAGGCTCGTCCAGGATTAGGAAGTTGATCTCGTCGTCCATCAGCATACACAGCCGCAGGCGGCTCTGCTCGCCGCCGGACAGGACGGACACCGGCTTGAGGACGTCCTCACCCCGGAAGTCATAAGCCGCCAGCCGGTTCCGGGCGGACTGGGCGGAGATGCCCCGCTTGGCCGCCATCATGTTCTCCACCAGATTCCAGTCCGGGTGGTCAAAGTGGATGATCTGAGGCAGATAGGCCAGCTTCACCTGCGGCCCCAGCCGGATGCGGCCGCTGTCCGGATACACCTCATCCACGATCATTTTGATCAGGGTGGATTTTCCGGTGCCGTTGTCGCCGATGAGGGCGATGCGCTCGCCCCCCTCCACCTTCAGGGAGATGCCCTCGAAAAGCGGCTTCTCGCCGTAAGCCTTGCTCAGGTTCCGGATTCCCAGCACCTCGTCCCCGTGGAACTCTGCAGCGGTAAACCGGGCGTCCATCTTCCGGGCCTTGGTGGGCTTGGCCGTGGTGCGCATCCGCTCAATGCGGCGCTCCATGGAAATGGCGCGGCGATAGGTCTTGTCCATACCCTGAAATGCCCACATCCGCAGCTGCTCCGCAGACTTTTCCAGTTGGGCGATCTTGGCCTGTTCCTTTTCATACTGCTTCATCCGCTCCTGATAGCGGCGTTCTTTTTCCACCGCGTAGAAGCTGTAATTGCCGGAGTAAAACTCCGCTTTGCCGTTTTCGATCTCAATGACCCGGTTCACGGAGCGGTCCAAAAAGTAGCGGTCATGGGAGATGGCCACCACGGTACCCCGGAATTTCTGGATATAGGCCTCCAGCCACTCCGTAGCGTGAAGGTCCAAATGGTTGGTAGGCTCATCCAGCAGCAGGATGTCCGTATCCTCCAGAATCAGGCGGCCCAGGTTCACCCGGGTCTTTTCTCCGCCGGAAAGCTGGTCGAACAGCCGGCCCCGCATATCGTCGGAAATGGACAGGCCGTTGGCCACCTTGCTGATGGCCACATCCGTATCGTATCCGCCGAACACCTCAAACCGCTCGGAAAGACTGCCATAGCGCTTCAAAATGGCCGGGTCCGTCTCTCCCGCCGCCATGCGGCCCGCCAGTTCTTCCATTTCAGCGGTCAGGGCGTGGAGTCGCCCGAAGGCAGAGCGCAGCACATCGTCCACGGTGTATCCCTCCGGGTACACCGGGATCTGAGAGATCAGACCCATGCGGTGACCCGGCGAAATGGTGACGGTGCCCTCGTCGCAGTCCAGTTCTCCTATCAATATTTTGAACAGTGTGGACTTGCCGGCGCCGTTTTTGCCCAGCAGGCCCACCCGCTGCCCCTGGTCGATCTGAAAGGTGACGCCATCCAGAACATTGTGGCCCACCTCAAAGGATTTTACAAGGTTGTTGACCTGAATCTCAATCATAATACTTCCGCAAGTCCTCCGTCAGCCGCTCAAAGCGCATGGAGTGTGACGCCTTGATGAGCATACTGGTGTTGGGCCGCAGCTGCTCCCGCACCGTGGGGAGCGCCTCCTCCTTCGTGGCGAAATGCACCACGTCTCCGCCGCTCATGGCGGCGCCGTCTGCGATCCGTGCAGCCTTGGAGCCAATGGCGATCACAAAGTCAATGCCCAGCATGGCCGCCAGAGCGCCGGCATTGAAGTGGGCCTGATCCGTCAGATCTCCCAGCTCGCCCATGTCGCCCAGCACCGCCACCCGGCGCTCACAGTCCGTGCGGCCCAGGACCTCCAGTGCCGCGGTCACGGACTGGGGATTGGCATTGTAGCAATCATCCAGCAGCACCCGTCCCCCCGGCAGGCGGATGACCCGCATCCGGGAGCCGGTAGGCTCATAGGCTGCCACGCCCCGGACGATCTCCTCCCGGCTGAGGCCCAGTTCCTCCCCCACGGCCACCGCCATGGATGCGGAATAGGCCATGTGCTCGCCGGGAGCCGGGATGGTCAGGGCATAGGTGTCACGGGCTGTTGTCACCGTGCAGGTGATGCCGTCCACACCGTGATCCACAATGTCGCTGATCCGGGTCTCGCAGTGCTCACTCTGGCCGCAGCGGACGATCCGCTGGGGCAGCGTCACCGTATCCAGCAGTGCGTCATCGCCGTTGAGGATAGCCACGCCGTCTGCCTTCAGATGTTCAAAAATCTCGCATTTGGCCTTTAAAATACCCTCCCGGCTGCCCAGATATTCGATATGGGCGTCGCCGATGTTGGAGATCACGGCAATGTCCGGCCGCACCATGGCTCCCAGATATTCGATCTCGCCGAAGTGGTTCATACCGGTCTCGATCACCGCCGCCTCATGCTCCGGGGCAAGGCCCAGCAGCGTTAGGGGCGTGCCGATGTCATTGTTGAAATTTTCCGGCGTCTTGAGGACGTTCAGCTTGGCCCCCAGCACGGCGGCGATCATCTCCTTGGTGGTTGTCTTGCCCACGCTGCCGGTGATCTGCACAAAGGGGATCTCAAACCGATCCCGGTAGGCGGAGGCCAGATCCCGCAGAGCCAGCCGGGTATCCGCTACCTTGATGTAAAACTTATCCTCCCGGATATTCTGGGGCAGCTTGGCGCACAGGCAGCCAGCAGCGCCGGCGTCCAGCGCCGCGTCGATGAACTGGTGTCCGTCGAACTTCTCCCCCACCCAGGGCAGAAACAGGCTGCCGGGAACGATCCTCCGGCTGTCCGTGGAAACGGCGCTCACCACCGGGACCTGTTCACTGGGATTCCACCAGACCCCCTTGACCGCAGATGCGATCTCTGTTACCGTCATTGGCTGCATACGTTATCTCCTCTTGATTTTTAAGGACTGCCGCACGATCTCCTCGCACAGGTCATCATAGCTGATGCCCACGGCGGCGGCCTCCTTGGGCACGAAGCTGGTGGGGGTCATTCCCGGCAGAGAGTTGGCCTCCAGGCACCAGAGCTGCCCGTTTTCGTCCATGATCATATCCGTCCGGGAATAGACGGCCAGCCCCAGGGCCTTATGGACCCGCAAAGCCATCTCACCCACGGCCTTCGCCTGTTCCTCCGTCAGCTCCGCCGGGCAGATCTCCTTGGCGCCGCCGGCCTGATACTTGGCCTCATAGTCAAAGTTCTCCACGCTGGGGAAGGTCTCCACCGGGGGCAGATACCGCTCGCCCAGTACGGCGTCCGTCAGCTCCCGGCCGTAGATCCGCTGCTCCACCAGCACCTCATGGCAGAAGCTGCGGACCTGCCGCAGGGCATCCGCCAGCTCTGCCCGATCCTTGGGCAGATAGACGCCCAGAGAAGACCCGCCAGTGGGAGCCTTCACCACGCAGGGCATGGGCAGCGTCTCCGCCAGTTGGGGGATCTCCGCCTCGGTATAGGTCAGCTTCTGCCACTTGGGATTGGGGATGCCGTTGGCATCCATCATCTCCTTGGCGGCGATCTTATCCATGGCGATGGCGGAGCCTAAGTAGCCCGCGCCGGTATAGGGGACACCCAGCAGGTCCAGCGTTGCCTGGATGCGGCCGTCCTCGCCGTCCTGCCCGTGAAGGCCCAGGAACACGATGTCCGCCAGTCGGCAGATATCCAGCACATGAGGGCCGATACGGCTGGGGCTTTGATCCGGACGGCTGCGGCGGACCGCATCCAGATCCGGGGCCTGCACCTCGATCTTCACATCCGGGCACAGGCCATCCGGCGCGTCAAACAGCGTGTTCAGATCTGCGGGCGGATTTTCCAGTCCCATAAACATATCCACCAGAATGGCCTGATGGCCCTTGCGGCGCAGCGCCTGGCACACGCCGGTGCCGGACACCAGAGAGACGGTTCGCTCGGTGGAGATGCCGCCGGCTAAAACAACGATTTTCATGGAAAATCAGAACCTTTCTATTTTTATGGCAGTTTGCGATGGACATAACGATACTATTTTAGTCTATTGTAATTATAGTAGTTTAGCACAAACCCCCGCTGAATACAATATGAACTTTTCCCCCGGTCCTGTTCAGACGCAAGCAGCCTGCCCGAACGGGCAGGCTGCTTGCATCGTTTTGTGGGTGCGTTCGCCCTTGCGGGGTCAGGACTTTTTCAGCAGGCCCAGCAGGCCGGTATCCTTCTCCCCTCTCAGCAGGGTTCCCGCCGCTGAGAGCATCCGGGCCGCGTCGGCACGGGTCACTGCCGTTTCCAGACGGTCACTTCCGAAACTGCCCACGCTGAGGACATTCAGTGCTTCCATGTTCCCCACGGCCTGCGCCGCCCAGGAGGGCGCCGCCTCCCGATCCGCGAACCAGACCTCTAACTCCACATCCCCCAGATCCAGCACCCGGTTCAGCACCGTGGCGGCTTCGCTGAAGGAGATAGGCTCCTCGCAGGAGAATACCGCCCCGTCCTCCGTGGGCTTTCCACGCAGGATGCCCTCCGCCACGCCGGCGGCGGCATAGCTTTTCGCCCAAGTGGGGATGGCGTCATCATCCCGGAAGCCGGTCATGGTGACGTCCGTCACCTCTGCGCCGGCGGTCTCCAGCACCATGGCCAGAAATTCTCCACGGCTGACGGTCCGGTCCGGCTCGAAATACCACTTATCTCCGATCTTCGCTCCGATGAATACGCCCCGCTCCGCTAAATCCTGCGCGGCGGTGGCGGTGACCTCGCCGGTGTCCGCGTAGGTAACGCCGGAGCGGGTCTTTTCGATGGTCACGGTCACGGTGGCGGGCAGGGACACGGCCCCGGCGCTGTTGGCGGCGGAATAGGTGAAGCTGTCCCCTCCGGCGGCGTTCTCCTTGGGCGTGTAGGTGAAATTGGCGCCCTCCACCGTCACGGTCCCCTTCTTGGGCTGGGTGACGATGGCAAAGGTCAGCTCCCTGCCGTCAGGGTCCGCAGCCTCCAACTGCCCCAGATAGGGGATGCCCCGGTAGGTGTGGATCTCCAGGTCCCGGACCGTGGGGCCGTTTTCAGGAGAGACTGTCTCCGGCTTGCTCTTTCCGAGGCCGAATAACGCCTGCGCGCTGCCTGCCAGCAGCAGCGAAGCCGTCAGGGCCAAGGCCATGCCGCGTTTCATGCGGATGTTCATGATGAAAACCTCCTGTCAGTTCGGATATACCGTATTGATACAGAGGTAGTGTTGTCGAAGGACCGGTAAAATATGTGAACTCTACAAATGGAAAAAACCGGAGCGCTGCGCGCCCCGGTTTTCAGTCAATATACCGCGTTGGAGCCTAAGGGCCGTCCCGGACGGCGGCGGACCACCGTCCGCTTCTTGATGCCGGAGACAAAGCCCATGGCGGCGAACAGTGTCACCACCGACGAGCCGCCGTAGCTGAAAAACGGCAGCGTCAGGCCGATCACCGGCATGATGAACAGGCACATGCCGATGTTGATGATCATTTGAAACATCACCATGGAGGCGATGCCCACGCAGACGTAGGTGTGGAACGGCTGGGCAGCCCGCCGGCCCACCACCAGTACCCGGATGATGATGGCCACCAGCAGCAAGATCGACAGCGTGGCTCCCACGAAGCCCAGTTCCTCACCGATGACGGCGAAAATCAGGTCCGTGTGCCGGGCCGGAACGGAGCCGACCCCCGCCTGAGACTGGGTGCCGTGGAGATACCCCTGTCCCCAGAAGCCTCCGCCGCCGATGGTCAGCAGGCTTCGGGTCTGCTGCCAGCCTGTATGCTGGACATCGTAGCTATGGTCAAACAGAACGATGAAGCGGTTGAGCATATACTTTTTGGAATCCGGCACCAGATCAAAGGCTATGATGCCTCCGATGACGGCCCCCGACGCGCCGAAAAGCAGGGCGAACCACCGCAGGGCAAAGCCTGCCACGAAGGACATCACCACGAAGATCAGCAGGAACATCAGCGCGTTGCCCATATCGCCGGAAATAACAAAGTACAGTCCCGCTATCCCCAGCGTATGACCGCCAACATAAAAGGCGGCGGAAAAGGACCTCAGATCCCGTTTTTCCTCCCGGAGCCATTGGAGCTGCCAGGCCAGCAGGATGATGAAGGTGATCTTCACCACCTCCGCCGGGCCGATGCTCACCGGCAGAAAGGGAAATTTCAGCCATGCGGTATTGCCGGTATCGTCGCTGACGCCGAAGGGCGTTTTCAGCAGCAGGATAAACAGCACATCGAACGCCGCGATCCACTTCCACCGCTTGATGAGCATTTCCAGGTCGATCATGGAGATGCCGAAATACACCACGATGCCGATGAGCAGCGCCGCCGTCTGTACGATGATCTTCCGGTTATCGTTGTTGTACCGGGTGGCGCTGTAGATCATGGCGATGCCGAACACCGACGCGGCGCAGCAAAGCCCCAGCAGGATCAGGTCCGCCTGCTGGATGATCTCCAATATGGTCTCTTTCAGTCGCTTGAACATAGCTGCCTCTTGCTTTCATACGGAAAAAATTGCTAAAACATAGTGAGACTGTCAATAAAGTGGTAAATCCTCCGCAACGGTAAGGTAGGGCAGCCGTTAGCGGCTGTGCCGCTTTACGGATGCTGCATACCCCTTGCGGGTGAAGGGTGTGCGCGGGAAACCCAAGAAGGGTGTCTCGCGCCATTAAAATCCTAAGTTTTCAGAACTTTTATAAAGTTCTGGAAACTTGCTCAGCGGGGCGAAAAAAATTTTTCGACACGCTGATAGTATACCACACAAAAAGGGACCTGTAAACTTGTTGAATTTTGTTTTTACATTTTCTGTCGGACGTGCTATAATATGATGGATTACGTGCAGCAAGGGAGGGTGTCCATGGAATTTCACAGCCATAACGAAGCGGAGACGGAAGCCATCGGCGCCCGTCTGGCCGCCGTGCTGAACCCCGGCGCGGTGGTGGCGTATTTGGGGGATCTGGGTATGGGCAAGACTGCCTTCACCCGGGGACTTGCCGCGGGGCTTGGCTACAAGGGCCGGGTCACCAGCCCCACCTTTGCCATTGTGAATGAGTACGAGGGCGGCCGGCTGCCTCTGTTCCACTTTGATATGTACCGTCTGAACAGCGCCGATGACCTGTTCGACATCGGCTGGGAGGATTATCTCTCCCGCGGCGGTGTCTGCGCCGTAGAGTGGAGTGAAAACGTGATGGACGCTCTGCCGGAGGACACCGTCTGGGTCCGCATCGCCCGGGAGGGGGACACCGGCCGCAGCATTACCATAGAAGGAGTGGAGCTTCCATGAAAATTTTAGCCCTGGAGACCTCCGCCAAGGCGGTATCCGCCGCCGTATCCGAAAACGGACGCATTTTGGCCTCCGGCTATCAGGATACCGGTCTGACCCACAGCCGCACTTTGATGCCCATTGTGGAGCACATCCTGAAAAATACGGACTTGAAGCTTTCCGACATGGACGCCATTGCCGTGGCCGTCGGCCCCGGCTCCTTTACGGGCATCCGCATCGGCGTTTCCGCCGCCAAAGGCCTTGCCTTTTCTGTGGACAAGCCCGCCGTGGGCGTGTCCACGCTGGCTGCTATGGCCCGGAACGCGGCCTTTTCCGACGGGCTGATCGTCTGCGCCATGGACGCCCGCCGCAGTCAGGTCTATAACGCCAACTTCTCTGCGGAAAACGGCATCCTCACCCGGCTGACCCCGGATCGGGCCGTCTCTCTTGACGAGCTGGCGGAGGAGATCCGAAACGATCCCCGGCCCATCACCTTAGTGGGTGACGGCGCGCATCTGGTATACGCCCGCTTTACGGAGCAAGGCATCCCCTGCCGTATGGCTCCCCCCCACCTCATCATGCAGAACGCCACGTCCGTGGCGCTGGAGGCAGAGGCGTTAGCCGCACAGGGCAAGCTGGTCTCCGCTCAGGAACTGGAGGCTTTCTACCTCCGGCCGCCGCAGGCGGACCCCCTGAAAAAGAAACCGGCGCCGATTCAATAACGTCTTCAATTTTTTATATAGAGGAGAACAGAATTATGGGTAAAGTAGTCATTATGGATCATCCCCTGGTGGCCCACAAGCTGACCATCATGCGGGACAAGAACACCAGCGTCAAGGATTTCCGGGAACTGGTCAGCGAGATCGGTATGCTCATCACCTATGAGGCCACCCGCGATCTGCCCATGACCACCAAGCACATTGAGACCCCCATCTGCGAGATGGATGCCCCCACTCTGGCAGGCCGCAAGTTCGTAGTCGTCCCCATTCTCCGGGCCGGTCTGGGTCTGGTGGACGGCGTGCTGCGGATGGTTCCCGCCGCCCGTGTGGGCCATATCGGTATGTACCGGGACGAGGAGACTCTGGAGCCCCATCCCTATTTCTGCAAAATGCCCAAGGACGTTGCCGAGCGCGACGTGCTGATCGTGGACCCCATGCTGGCTACCGGCGGCAGCGCCGCAGAGGCCATCGGCGAAATGAAGAAGCGGGGCTGCAAGCACATCAAGCTCATGGTCCTCGTGGCCGCTCCCGAGGGCATCAAGTTCCTGCAGGAGAAGCACCCCGACGTGGATATCTATGCCGGTGCTCTGGACGATCACCTGAATGAGAAGGGCTACATCGTCCCCGGTCTGGGCGATGCCGGCGACCGAATCTTCGGCACCAAGTAAATCTGTTCTTTTCAAGATCAAGACAGTCTCAAGCGGGAGCCGATGGCTCCCGCTTTTTTCCATTTTTTATTTGCTCTATCCAACTTTCTGTCTCCAGGCCGCAGATTTTTCTTGCATTTTTCCCCGCTGTCCTTTACAATAGGGTTACAAGTACATAACTGCAAAGCAAGACAGCTGCAACGGAGTGCCATGCGCACGGGCTGACACCTGTCTCCTTTGCGCGGCAGGTGTTTCGGGAGACCGGAGCGCCTTTTTCTTTTATCCTTTTTCGCAAATCATTTTCAAATTTCCAATATTTTCTCAAGGGGGGACGTATTATGACACTTGTTACCAACGGACGGCTCATCACCCGCGACCCGGAGGGTCAGGGCTACTACGAACACGGCGCGGTGGCCTACGAGGGCACGAAGATCGTGGAGATCGGCGAGGAAGCCGCTCTGAGAGCCAAATACCCGCAGGCGGACATCATCGACGCCAAGGGCGGCGTCATCATGCCGGCCTTCATCAACGCCCACACCCATATCTACTCCGCCCTGGCCCGTGGCCTGTCCATCGCGGGCAACAACCCCACCAACTTTTATGAGGTGCTGGACGGCACCTGGTGGGCCATCGACCGCCATCTGATGATGGACGGCACCCGGGCCAGCGCCACCGCCCTCTACATCGACTCCATCAAGCAGGGCGTGACCACCATCTTCGACCACCACGCCAGCTACGGTGAGATCCCCGGCACCCTCCACACCATTGCGGAGGAAAGCAAGCGTCTGGGCCTGCGATCCTGCCTGTGCTACGAGGTCAGCGACCGGGACGGCGAGGAAAAGTGCTTGCAGGCCATCCAGGAAAACGCCGACTTCATCACGGAATGCGAGAAGAACAAGGATCCCATGCTGGCGGCCATGTTCGGCGGCCACGCACTGTTCACCATTTCCGACAAGACCTTTGACCGCATGGCCGCAGCCAACAATGGCCGCACGGGCTACCATATCCACGTCTCCGAGGGCATGAACGATGTGTACGACAGCCTGCAGAACTATGGCCGCCGCCCCGTCCAGCGCTTGCAGGATCACGGCATTCTCGGCCCCAAGACCATTCTGGGCCACTGCATCCATGTGAACACCGCCGAAATGGAGATCATTCAGGAGACCGGCACCATGGTGGTGAACAACCCCGAATCCAACATGGGCAACGCCATCGGCATCTGCCCGGTGATCCAGCTCTACAAGCGGGGTATCCTGCTGGGCATGGGCACCGACGCCTACACCAACGATATGCTGGAATCCCTCAAGGTGGCCCTCTGCTCCCAGCGGAGCCAGAACTGCCTGCCCAACGTCGGCTGGTGCGAGGTCACGGATATGCTCTTCAAGAACAACGCCAAGATCGGCGAGAAGTACTTCCCCGACACGCTGGGCGTTTTGAAGGCCGGGGCCGCGGCGGACATCATCGTCATGGACTACAAGCCCTTCACCCCCTTCTCCGATGAGAATATCGATGGCCACATGATCTTTGGCATGACGGGCCGCCAGTGCCAGACCACCATCGCCGCCGGCAAGGTGCTGATGCGCGACCGGGAGCTGGTCGGCATCGATGAAGAAGCGGAAAACGCCCACATTCTGGAGGCCGCGAAGAAGCTCTGGGGCGACCTGAACCACAGAACGTACTAAAACAAAAGTTATCGTCATAATGAGGTGTGAATATGTCTGAGTTAATGACCCCCATTTCCTTCCGGCAGCTGATGACCTGGATCGTCGCAGAACATGACCGGGAGGGTTCCGTGTTCGGCGTTCACCACCCCTTCCATCCCAGCGGCAAGACCCTGCCCATTTTCGGGGAGACCATTGAAACACCCTTCGGCCCCGCTGCCGGCCCCAACACCCAGCTGGCCCAGAACATCGTGGCGGGCTACTTCGGCGGTGCCCGGTTCTTTGAACTGAAAACCGTTCAGAAGATGGACGGCGCGGAGCTGGCCGCCTGCATCAACCGCCCCTGTATTCTGGCAGAGGATGAGTGCTACAACTGCGAGTGGTCCACGGAGCTGACCGTCCCTCAGGCCTTTGAGGAATACGTGAAGGCATGGTGCGCCTGCAAGATCATGTCCAAGCTGTACGGTCTGGGCGATCCCAACGGCTTTGTGTTCAATATGTCTGTGGGCTACGATCTGGAGGGCGTCAAGGGTGAGAAGGTGGACACCTTCCTGAACGGCATGATGAACGCTGCCGAAACGCCTATCTTCCAGGAGTGCATCGCCGTTCTCCATGAGCTGTTCCCGGCTGAGAAGGACGCCATCGACGCCATCTCCCCCCGGATTTCCCGCTCCGTCACCCTCTCCACCCTCCACGGCTGCCCGCCGGAGGAGATCGAGCGCATCGCCACCTATCTCATCGAGGAAAAGGGGCTGCACACCTTCGTCAAGTGCAACCCCACTCTGCTGGGCTATGAGACCGCCCGCTCCATTCTGGACGAGATGGGCTATGACTATATCGCCTTCGATGACCACCACTTCAAGGAGGATCTGCAATACAAGGACGCCGTCCCCATGTTCCACCGTCTGGAAAAACGGGCCACGGACCGGGGTCTGGAATTTGGTCTCAAGCTGAGCAACACCTTCCCCGTGGACGTAAAGGCCGGAGAGCTGCCCAGCGAGGAAATGTACATGGCTGGCAAGAGCCTGTTCCCTCTGACCACCACCATGGCCGCGCGGCTGAGCCGGGAATTTGACGGCAAGCTGCGGCTGTCCTACGCCGGCGGCGCCGACGCCTTCAACATCGACAAGCTGTTCACCTGCGGCATCTGGCCCATCACCATGGCCACCACGGAGCTGAAGCCCGGCGGCTATCAGCGCTTCACCCAGATTGGCGAAATTCTGGACAAGCTGGACTTCGCCCCCTTCGGCGGTGTGGATGTACTGGGCATCGACGCACTGGCCCTGTCCGCCCGACGGGACAAGTACCATCTGAAGGACATCAAACCTCTGCCCCGGCGGAAACTGCTGGAAAAGGTGCCTCTGATGGACTGCTTCACCGCTCCCTGCGAGGGCGGCTGCCCCATCCGGCAGGATATTCCCGAGTATATTGAGCTGTGCCGCAAGGAAAAGTACACCGAGGCGCTGGCCCTCATCACGGAGAAAAACGCCCTCCCCTTCACCACCGGCACCATCTGCGCCCACCGCTGCCAGACCAAGTGCACCCGGAATTACTATGACGATCCCGTTCAGATCCGGGCTACCAAACTGATCGCGGCGGAGAAGGGCTATGATGACCTGATGGCCTCTCTGAAAAAGCCGGAGCCTGTCACCGACGGCCGCAAGGCCGCCATCATCGGCGGCGGCCCCACCGGCATCGCCGCAGCCTACTTCCTGGGCCGGGCCGGTATCCCCGTCACCGTTTTTGAGCAGAGCCACAAGCTGGGCGGCGTGCCCCGGCTGGTGATCCCCGGCTTCCGCATCAGTGAGGAGGCCATCGAAAAGGACATCGCCCTCATGACGTCCTACGGCGCTGAGGTAAAGCTGAACACCCCCGCTCCCTCCGTCAGCGAGCTGAAGGCCATGGGCTACACCCACATCTTCTTCGCCGTAGGCGCGGGCAAGGCCGGTCAGCTGGACATTTCCGGCAATGTTGTACCGGTGATCCAGTGGCTCCGTGACCTGAAGGCCGGGAAGGACGTCTCTCTGGGCCATGTGGCCGTGGTGGGTGGCGGCAACACCGCCATGGACGCGGCCCGCGCGGCTCTCCGTGCCGGGGCCAAGACCTCCACGCTGGTCTACCGCCGGACGAAGAAGTATATGCCCGCCGATGCGGAGGAGCTGGAGTTGGCCGTAGAGGACGGCGTCCGGTTCCTGGAGCTGGTGGCTCCCGTGGAGCAGGCCAACGGCAAGCTGAAATGTGAGGTCATGAAGCTGGGCGATCCCGATGAAAAGGGCCGCCGCAGCCCCGTCCCCACCGGGGAATTCACTGAGATCAACTGCGATACGGTGATCGCCGCCGTGGGCGAGCGGGTAGACAGCGACCTGTTCACCGCCAACGGCATCGAGGTCAACGCCAAGGGCATCCCCGAATTCCGCACGAATCTGGAAAACGTCTTTGTGGGCGGCGATGCCATGCGCGGCCCCGCCACCGTGGTAGAGGGCATTGCCGACGCGCAGTATTTCGCCAATGCCGTCATCGGCAGCGTCCACAGCATCGCCATCCCCGATGACGCCCACGCCACCCGGGATGAGGCCATCGCCCGGAAGGGTGTCCTCTGCCCGCCCAAGGCCGGGTGCGAGGGCGAGCGCTGCCTGCACTGCAACACCGTCTGTCAGGTCTGCGCCGACGTCTGCCCCAACCGGGCCAACGTGGTCATCACGCTTCCGGACGGCCGACATGAGATCCTCCATGTGGACCGGATGTGCAATGAGTGCGGCAACTGCGCCGTGTTCTGCCCCTATGATTCCGCTCCCTACCGGAACAAGTTCACCCTGTTCCTGACCCGCGAGGGCTTCGACGAGAGCACGGAGAATCAGGGCTTCCTGCCGCTGGAGGGCCGCAAGGTCCTGGTGCGGCTGGACGGCAAGGTCTTTGAGGCCGATCTGGACGGACAGAATCAGCTTCCCGCCGACGTGGAGACTTTCATCCTGACGGTTCTGAAGGACTACGCCTATCTGCTGTAATTCTCCCGGCCAAGCAGTTTGTTTCCTTGCAAATAAATCGTTTGCAAGCAGATGCACTTTACAGCTAAACGCCGGATTATCAACCCCTTAACCGACCGATACGCAAAAAAAGGCCCGCCGCATGATTCATGCGGCGGGCTTTTTCATCATGTACTGGCAAACTGCGGTCACAGGGAGGCGCTCAAAGCAGCCGCACCAGCTCCGCGTTTTTCATCTTCACGCTCCAGAAGTCCTTCACGGGGATGTCCTTGATCTGGCACACAATGCTCGCGTTCATGGCACCGTGGCCCACGATCAGGATGTCCTTTCCCTGCCGCAGCTGCGGCTCGATCACTTCTTTCAAAAATGCCCCCGTCCGGGCATACAGGTCCTCCAGGCTCTCGCCGCCCTCCACCGGGATTCGATAGGTCTCCGGGGCAGCGAACAGCGGGTAGATGGGGTTGTCCGGGTTATCCTGAAAGTCCGTTGTGCCCTCGCAGATGCCGAAGCCCATCTCCTCCAGCCGGACGTCCGTGATGATGGGGATCTCCCGTCCCCGCAGCACGATCTCCGCCGTCTCCACGGCCCGGATCAGCGGCGAACAGTAACAAACATCAATGTGCGTATCCCGGCAGGCAGCTGCGGCCTGCTCCACCACAGGCCGTCCCGCCTCGCTGAGAGGCACATCCGTTTTCCCCTGCAGCTTGTGTTCCATATTCCACACGGTCCTGCCGTGGCGCATGATATACAGCATCGTTCTTCAAACCCTTCCGTTTTCGTTCATAGCCTTTTTATGATACGCGGAAACGGTGCGGAAGTCAATGCTTATGCGGATGCGTCCCGGTTCTTCTCCCCCAGTTCATCCAGCTTGTGATCCACGACGTCTTCAAACCGCTTCATCACGCCCTTTTGCCACAGGCCCGCCAACAGCGAACCGATGGCGATGACCAGACACAGCTGGAACAGCCACTCCAAGTTGTTGCACTTCAAAAAGCCTGCCAGGCCGCGATAGATCCGATCCGCCGGCTCCTGATTTCCCGCGATCACTGTGGACGCGACCATATATTCCGCCGGAAATACCGACGAGAAAATTCTAAGCAGCAGCAAGCCGAAGCCGGACACCCCCAGCGGGATGGCCCATGGCAGGACGCTCTTCCGCAGCTTTGGCGATGGTGCGGTTCCGCCACCTTCGCTGCCGGTCGGAGCGCCGTCGGTCAGGTTTTCCCAGCCTTGGCTATCCTCCAGCAGCCAGTCCAAGCTGACGCCGAAGCGCTGCCGCAGCTTTAGGAGGTTCCCCGCATCGGGCAGAGCCGTGCCCTGTTCCCAGCGGGACACAGCCTGCCGGGAAACCTCCAAATATGACGCCAGCTCCTCCTGGCTGATGCCCTCCCGCTTCCGCAGGCGAATCAACTTTTCCGAAAAATTCATAGGCAATTCCTCCCTTGCTTCTGCCCCAATTTTACCAAAAAGCGCCAGACAAGTCCACCACGGCAGGGTTTCAGGGCCGCAACCAAATGCAACATTTGAAAAAAATCTTGCGAAAACCGTTGAAATCCGGTAAACTGGCCTCAGAAATTCACCTGTTGGAGGGGAAGCCGCCATGCTGAAGAATATCTTTTTGGATCTGGATGACACCATTTTGGATTTTACCGCCGGAGAGGCCAAGGCTCTTTCCCAAACGCTGCGGGAGGCAGGCATCGAGCCGACGGAGGCCATTCTGGACCGCTACCACATCATCAATACCGCCCACTGGGAGCTGCTGGAGGAAGGCCGTCTCACCCGTGACGAGGTTCTGGTGCAGCGCTTTGAGCAGTTATTCCGGGAACTGGGCGTTGACCACAGCGGCAAGGCCATCAGCGAGCGGTATGAGGGACTGCTCTCCCGCCAGCATGACTTCATGCCCGGTGCGGAGCAGCTTTTGAAGGATCTCTCCTCTCGGTATGACCTGTACCTCGCCTCCAACGGGGCTGCCGCCGTCCAGAATCCCCGGTTGGATGACGCCGGACTGCGCCCCTATTTCAAAGGCATTTTCATTTCGGAGGAAATGGGCGCCGACAAGCCCTCTAAGGCTTTCTTCGATGCCTGCTTCGCCGCCATTCCCGGCTTCCGGTTAGAGGAAACCGTCATGGTGGGCGACAGTCTGACCTCCGACATCCGGGGCGGATCGAACACCGGACTGCGCACTGTCTGGTTCAACCCCCACGGCAAGGAGCCCCGGCCGGATATCCGGCCGAGCTATACCATCCACGCTCTTTCGGAGCTGCTCCCCCTTCTGGCATCTACGCAGTAAAGCAATTTCATTTTACATCTATTCCGTGGGAATCGACACATCAACGATCTCGATTCCCCGCCGCAAGGCGTATTCCACCGTGTAGCGGGTCCCGCCGGCGGTGCCGTCAAAGGCGGCGATGAGCAGCATGGCGTGATCCACCATGTAGCGGTCCCGCCGCTGCATACAGGTGGAAGAATAGGTGTCGGAGACCATGGTCTCCATATCGCACCGGGCAACCAATTCCCGGTAGCGATCCCGCTCCGCCTCCGGCCAGGCGTCCGCCTGCGTGGGACAGGGAATGGCGGCCTCCACAGTGACCTCCGGATAACGCTCCCGCAGAGCCAGCACCGCCTCACAGAAATAGAGGTCGCAGCCCTGGGCCATGCCGCAGAGAAAATGCCGGTACCCCTCCTGATAGGCCAGCAGCACCGCATCGGCGATCCGCTCCTTCAGTCTGACGCAGCGGGGGTCTCTCTCGTTGTAGCCCCATGGCAGCTTTGCAGGTCTGTGCCCGGTAAAGCAGCAGGATTCCTGTCTGGCAGGCATCTCCTCACCTCCTCAAGTGTATCGCTTCCATTATAGAACATCTGTTCTTTTTTGTAAAGTCAAAAATTAGGGGTTGCATTTTTGTTTCTTCTGTCGTATACTATCACCCGAAGAAAACAACTGAATCTTTGTCTTCAGGGCGGGGTGTGATTCCCCACTGGCGGTAAAGTCCGCGACCGGATACTTCGGTATCCGCTGACTCGGTGAAACTCCGGGACCAACAGTTACAGTCTGGATGGAAGAAGATGAGTACGGGAAAGCCGTGCGTTTTGTGCGCGCTCCTTTTTCGTTTGTTCACCTTGGAGAAGTCAAAGCATCCAGGGTGTTTTCAAACGAAAAAAGGAGTGTATTTTTTATGTCTGAACCCAATGCCAACGCGATCCCCTCCACCCGTGCGGCCAATCGGAGCCGCACCCACAAGCTGACTATTTCCGCAATGCTCTCCGGCGTGGCCTTCCTGCTGATGTTCATTGAATTCCCCATCCCGGCTCTGATTCCCTCCTTCGTAAAGCTGGACGTGTCCGATCTGCCGGAGCTGTTGGCCGCCTTCTCTCTCGGCCCTGTCTACGGCATCGTGGTCACCTTCCTGAAGAACCTGCTGTTCTCCGTGCTCCACGGCACCTCCTCCGCCTATGTGGGCGAGCTGTTTAACTTCGTGATGGGCAGTGTCTTTTCCTTCTCCGCCGGTTACATCTATTCCCGGAATAAGTCCCGCAAGGGCGCTCTGATCGGCGCTGTTGTCGGCGCCGCGCTGATGGCAGTCCTGTCTGTGCCCTTCAACTACCTCCTGGTGTATCCCGCCTATGTGGTGTGCTACGGCCTGCCTCTGGACGCCATCATCGGCATGTATCAGGCCATTCTCCCCTCCTCTGACAGCCTCATCAAGTGCCTGACCATCTTCAATATGCCCTTCACCTTCTTTAAGGGAATGCTGGACGTGGTCCTCTGCTTCCTGATCTACAAGCCCCTCTCTCCCCTGCTGCACAAGTAAACTGATCCGCACATATCGATCCTCACAAGCCGATGCGGTCCCTTTCGGGGCTGCATCGGCTTTTTTGTTATGCGTCTTGAAAAACTCCAAATTACCTGATCGCTGGTCTGCGCTGCACCACTAAATATATAAGTGCCACCAGAACGGCAAAAGCCGCATACAGAAGGGCCTCTGCCTTCACTGAAACGGTCACCGCCGGCGGCTGATCCACCCCGTTTCCGCTGTCGGAACGAATTCTTACCTCTTGCGCGGTTTTTTTATCGAAATTCAGCATTTTTGATCTCAAATTCCATAGTTAACCCCTTGACAACGGCGGGTATCTGTGCTATTTTACCAGTAGAGTTTCGGATATTCGTTATGTGTTCATATATCCGAACAGTAAAAGTTTTTTATCCAACCACTACCGCCTTGCGGAACACAGCTCTGAAAGATTGGAGTCCACCTTCATGGAATATCACAATCCAACCCTGCGGGTCCTCCGGATTCTGGAGCTGATCGACGCCAATTCCGGCGGTCTGAGCCTGACGGAGATCGCCAATCTTCTGGACCTGCCAAAGGGTACCATTTCCCCCATTCTGAAAACACTGGCTGCCACCAATTACGTTGTGACGGACGGCAGTCTCTACAAGATCGGTCCCCATACCTTTGAATTGGGGCTGTCCTACGCCAGCGGCCAGAACGCTCTGTCCATTATCCGCAGTGAAATGCGCAGCATCGTCTCCCAAGTAGACGAAGTCTGCCAGATGGGTGTGCTGGTAGGGCAGGACGTGCACTACCTCTTAAAAGAGGAGGGCCACGCCATCATCTCCATCATCAGCGATGTGGGCCGCCACCTCCCTGCTCATGTCACCGGCCTGGGCAAAGCGCTTCTCTCCGGCCTGACGGACGATGAGGTCCGGCAGCTTTACGCGGGATACCGCTTCTTCCCCTACACGCCAAACTCCATTATGGATCTTGATACCCTCATCGCGGCGCTTCAGGACATCCGCAGCGCCGGGATCGCCTATGAAAGCGAGGAATCCACCGCTGAGATCTGCTGCGTGGCAGTCCCGCTGGCTGAAAACGGTCAGGTCAAGGCGGCTATCAGTGTAACCACCCCCAAGTTCCGGTACACCGATGAAAAAAAGCAGCAGATCACCCAGCTGCTTCTGAAAAAACGGCAGTTGATCGAAGAGAGCTGCCGTATTCAGAATTGCAGACTGGTTTTCTGACCTTCATGTGTTACCATCTGCGGATGGTGCCTATATATGTTAAAACAGCATATTCAGATAAGAAAGATAGGAAGGATCTTGCGTATGAAGAAAAATTACGTAGTCATGGACGGCAACACGGCAGCCGCGTACAGCGCGTATGCCTTTACCGAGGTGGCGGCTATCTACCCCATCACCCCGTCCTCCCCCATGGCGGAAAAGGTGGACGAGTGGTCCGCCAAGGGCAAGAAGAACCTGTTCGGCTCCACGGTGGACGTGATCCAGATGCAGTCTGAGGCCGGTGCTGCCGGCACCTGCCACGGTTCCTTGCAGGCTGGCGCCCTGACCACCACCTTCACCTCCTCTCAGGGCCTGATGCTGATGATCCCCGCCATGTACGCCATGGGCGGTCAGTTCCTGCCCAGCGTCATGCACATCGCGTCCCGCGTGGTGACCTCCAACCATCACTCTATCTTCGGCGACCATACGGACTTCATGACCTGCCGTATGACCGGCTATGCTATGCTGATGTCCTCCTGCCCTCAGGAGGCAATGGATCTGGCCGCCGTGGCTCATCTGTCCGCCATCAGCGGCCGGTATGCCTTCATGCACTGCTTTGATGGCTTCCGCACCTCCCACGAGATGCAGCGGATCGAGGCTCTGGACTATGAGGACCTGCGTGGTCTGGTGGATCAGGAGGCCCTGCAGGCCTTCCGCCATCAGTCCCTGAACCCTGAGCATCCCACCAACCGGGGCAACAACGTGAACCCCGATATCTACTTCCAGTGCAAGGAAGGCGCCAACGTCAAGGCCAATGCCCTGCCCGACACCGTCCAGCACTACATGGACGAGATCAACAAGCTCACCGGCCGTGACTACAAGCTCTTCAACTACTACGGCGCTCCCGACGCTGAGGAAGTCATCGTTGTGATGTGCTCCGCCAGCGAGACCGTGAAGGAGACTGTGGACTATCTGAACGCTCAGGGCCGCAAGGTGGGCATGGTGCAGATCCACCTGTTCCGTCCCTTCTCCGTGAAGCACTTTGCCGCCGCCATCCCCGCCACCTGCAAGCGCATCGCCGTGCTGGACCGCAACAAGGAGACCGGCTCCGTGGGCGAGCCTGTGTATCTGGATGTTGTCACCGCTCTGAATCAGGCTGGCCGCGGCGACATCCGCGTGGTTGGCGGCCGGTACGGCCTCTCCTCCAAGGACACCACCCCCGGTCAGATCATTGCCGTGTATGACAACCTGAAGCAGGAGACTCCCAAGAACAACTTCACCATCGGCATCAACGATGATGTGACCTATACCTCTCTGGACTACAAGGAGATCGAGCTGGCCCATCCCGGCCAGATCAGCTGCAAGCTGTGGGGTCTGGGCGGCGACGGCACCGTGGGCGCCAACAAGAACGCCATCTCCACCATCGGCTTCGTGGGCGGCAAGTACGCTCAGGCTTACTTCTCCTATGATACCATGAAGTCCGGCGGCCTGACCCAGAGCCACCTGCGCTTCGGCGACGAGCCCATCCGCAGCACCTATCTGGTGTCCTCTGCTGACTTCGTGGCAGTCCATGCTCCCACCTACGTCAAAAAGTACGACACCACCGAGGATCTGAAGGAGGGCGGCACCTTCCTGCTGAACTGCCCCTGGACCGTGGAGGAGCTGGACGCGCACCTGCCTGCCAAGATGAAGCGCGATCTGGCCCGGAAGCACGCCAACTTCTACATCATCGACGCTGCCAAGCTGGCACAGGAGATCGGCCTGGGCAAGCGTACCAATAACATCCTCCAGGGCGCCTTCTTCGCCCTGACCAAGGTCATCCCCATGGATCTGGCCATTGAGGATATGAAGAAGAACAACTACAACTCCTACTTCAAGAAGGCCGGTCAGAAGATCGTGGACCTGAACGATCAGGCCGTGGATCTGGGTGTCAGCGCCGCTGTGAAGGTGGAGATCCCCGCCTCCTGGGCCGACGCGCAGGACGCTCCCGTTGTGGAGCCTAAGGGACTCACTCCCTTTGCCCGGGACATCGTCATGCCCATGGACCGTCAGAAGGGCGATCAGCTCCCCGTGTCCGTATTCCAGAAGTACGGCGTTCTGGACGGCACTTGGGAAAACGGCACCTCCGTGTTCTCCAAGCGCGGTGTCGCCACCAAGGTCCCCAAGTGGGACGGCAGTAAGTGCATTCAGTGCAACCGCTGCTCCATGTGCTGCCCCCATGCCGCCATCCGTCCTGTGCTGCTGACCGAGGAGGAGAAGAAGTCCGTTCCCGCCGGGTTCGAGACTGTCCCCGCCAAGGGTCTGGGCAAGGATTCCCCCTATTCCTTCCGGATGCAGGTCTCTCCCTATGACTGCCTGGGCTGCGGCGTGTGCCTGACCGCCTGCCCCGCCGAGGGTGCTCTCACCATGACCTCCTTCGAGGACATGAAGCCCGAGCAGACCCTCTTCGACGAGGTGGCCATGAACGAAAGCTACCTGAAGAAGGACGTTATCAATGACAAGAGCGTGAAGAACGTCCAGTTCGCAAAGCCCTACTTCCAGTTCTCCGCCGCCTGCGCTGGCTGCGCCGAGACTACCTATATCAAGCTGCTGAGCCAGCTGTTCGGCGATCGGATGTACATCGGCAACGCTGCCGGCTGCTCCTCCGCCATCTCCGGCGGCGCCCCCATCCTGCCCTACTGCAAGGACTGCCAGGGTCACGGCCCCGCTTGGGAGCACTCTCTGTTTGAGGACAACGCCGAGTTTGCCTACGGCTTCTTCCACGCACAGGATTCCATCCGCAAGGAGCTGCTGATCCGTCTGGAGGCCATCAAGGCCGCCGGTATCGCCGTGGAGGCTGTGGAGGCCTATGAGAACGGCTGGAAGAAGACGGAGACCTCCCGTACCGTCACGGACGCTCTGATCGCCGCTTTGGAACAGGCAGAGCAGACCGAGGACGTGAAGTACATCCTGGAGAACAAGGAATATCTGGCCAAGAAGTCCGTGTGGGCTGTGGGCGGTGACGGCTGGGCCTACGATATCGGCTACGGCGGCATCGATCATGTGATGGCCCAGAACCGTGACGTGAACCTGATGGTGCTGGATACCGAGGTGTATTCCAACACCGGCGGTCAGTCCTCCAAGTCCACCCCCACCTCCGCTACCGCCAAGTTTGCCGCCGGCGGCAAGCGGGTAGCCAAGAAGGATCTGGGTGCCATGCTGATGCAGTATGGCTATGTGTACGTCGCCCAGGTGGCCATGGGCGCTGACCAGGCCCAGACCCTGAAGGCTCTGCGTGAGGCTGAGTCCTATGACGGCCCCTCCATCGTGATCTGCTACTGCCCCTGCCTGGAGCAGCACATCAAGGCCGGTATGGGCACCTCTCAGGACGAGATGAAGAAGGCTGTGGAGTGCGGCTACTGGCATCTGTACCGCTATGATCCCCGCCGGATCGCCGAGGGCAAGAACCCCTTCCAGCTGGACTCCAAGGAGCCGGATACCTCCAAGGTGATGGACTTCCTCATGGGCGAGAACCGCTTCGCCTCCCTGAAAAACAACTTCCCCGACAAGGCCGACGCCCTGTATGCCAAGGAAGTTGAAGACGTAAAGGCCCGCTACGCCAAGTACAAGAAGCTGGCCGAGGGCTAACCCTCCATTCCTCCTACATTCCCTATTATCCTTCCCTATTATCCCTCTCTCAAAAAGGAAGCGTTCCGGTTCTCCCGGAACGCTTCCTTGATCATATAATGAGCTAAAATACACTTGCTCATCAGTTTGCCGGCGATCTCAGCAAAAAAAGCATGGACGGTTCCCGTTAATGGGCCCCGTCCATGCTTTTTGATTTATCCGCAGCAGGCATCTACCAGCAAGCGCAGCAATTCGTCCTTTCCGCTGCCCTTTTCCGCGGAAAAGGGGATCAGAATATCCCGCTCCGTCAGTTCCAGCGTCTCCCGGATCAGCTCCAGCGCCGGTTCCACCTGACTCTTTTTCAGCTTATCCAGCTTGTTGGCCACCACGATCTCCGGGCAACCGGTCTGGCGGAACCAGTCGTGCATGACCAGATCGTTGGCCGTGGGCTTATGCCGGATGTCCACGATCAGAACACCGGTGGTAATGGCGTCCGCCTCCCGCTGGAAATAGGTCTCCATCAGCCGGGCCCAGCGCTCTTTTTCCGAGCGGGACACCTTGGCATAGCCGTATCCCGGCAGGTCCACCAGATACGCCTTCTGGTCGATGAGGAAATAGTTGATGTGGGTGGTCTTTCCCGGCGAAGCGCCCACATAGGCCAGATTCTTTCGGCCTACCAAACGGTTGATCACCGAGGATTTTCCCACGTTGGAGCGGCCCGCGAAGGCAAACTGGGGCAAACCGTCCCGCAGGAAGTCCTTGGGTTCTCCGGCGGAGCGCACAAACTCCGCTTTGTTGAAATTCAGAGGCATACGTCCCTCCCTTTACTGCCGTAAGGCTGCTTCTTTACTGTTTTCTACCGGCAAAAATGCAGGGATCGCGTCGGCTTTTGTCTCCACTCTGGAAGGGCAGAACACCTCGGCAAACACCTGATCTACCGTTTCCACCGGTATGAACCGCAGCGCCGCCCGGACGGTCTGGTCGATCTCTTCCAGATCTCTGGCGTTGTCCTTGGGGATCAGTACCGTGTGGATGCCGTACCGCTTGGCGGCCATGGTCTTTTCCTTCAGGCCGCCGATGGGCAGCACCCGGCCTCGCAGCGTGACTTCGCCGGTCATGGCGATTCCCGCCTTGATCTTGCGGTTGGTCAGAGCCGACAGCAGCGCTGTAGCCATGGCAATACCGGCGGAGGGGCCGTCCTTGGGCACCGCTCCCTCCGGGAAATGGACGTGGATGTCCTTGGTCTTATAAAAGTCCGGATCGATCCCCAAGGCTTCCGCCCGGCTCCGCAGGCAGGACAGAGCAGCCTGGGCGGATTCCTTCATCACATCGCCCAGATTACCGGTCAGCTCCAGCTTGCCGGAACCTTCCATCACGTTGACCTCGACTTCCAGGATCTCACCGCCGGCCTCCGTCCACGCAAGGCCGTTCACCACGCCGATCTCCTCCTGCTCCACATGGACCGTAGGCGGGTAGGGCTGCATATCCAGCAGCTTCGGCAGGTCCTTTTCTGTAACGGTAACACGCCTTACAGTCTTTGACAGCAGCTGCATATCCGTCTTTCGGCAGACGGCAGCCAGCCGCCGCTCCAGCTGGCGGACGCCGGATTCCCGGGTGTAGTCGCGAATGATGGCCCGCAGGGTCTCCTCGTCGATCCGCAGGCTGCCCTTCTTCAGGCCGTGTTCCTTCATCTGCTTGGGCAGCAGGTGATTCTTGGCGATTTGCAGCTTTTCCTCATCGGTATAGCTGGAAAGCTGAATGACCTCCATCCGATCCAGCAGGGGCCGTGGGATCGTATCCAGCGAGTTGGCCGTGGTAATGAACATCACCTGAGAGAGGTCCAGCGGAATTTCCAGGAAGTGATCCCGGAAGGCGTGGTTCTGCTCGCTGTCCAGCGCTTCCAGCAGCGCAGAGGCAGGATCGCCCCGGTAATCGCCGCTGAGCTTATCGATCTCGTCCAGCACCAGCAGCGGGTTCATAGCGCCGCTGCGGCTGATGGCCTCCACGATGCGGCCCGGCATAGCGCCGATATACGTTTTCCGGTGGCCGCGGATGTCGGCCTCGTCCCGGACGCCGCCCAGAGAAATGCGGCTGAGCTTCCGGTTCAGCGCCTTGGCAACGGACAGGGCGATGGAGGTCTTTCCCACGCCCGGAGGGCCTGCCAGACAGATGATCTGCCCCCTCCCCTCCGGATTCATCTGCCGGACGGCAATGGTCTCCAAAATCCGCTCCTTCACCTTTTCCAGACCGAAGTGATCCCGGTCCAGCACCTTCCGGGCCGCGTCCACATTCAGACGCTCCTTCGTATATGTACCCCAGGGCAGTTCCAGACACACGTCCAGATAGTTCCGGATCACCGAAGCCTCCGCGCTGACATAGGGCTGCTTTGCCAGCTTGTTGATCTCCTTTTCCAGATGCTCCCGGGTCTCGTCCTCTAATTTCAGTTCCGCCAGCTTTTGACGGTATTCTTCGATCTCGTTGTCCTCGTCCTCGCCCAGCTCGTTTTGCAGGACCCGGATCTGGGTCCGCAGGATCTGTTCCTTCTGCTGCTGAGCCAGCTCATCCCGGACCTTGCCTTCCATCTGGCGCTCATAGCCCAGCACATCCCGCTCCCGGGCTAAGAAGCCGTTCAGCTTCCGCAACCGCACCAGCGGAGACAGTTCTTCCAGAATTGCCTGCTTATCGTCATAGCGCAGAGCCGTATTCTGGGCGATAAAATCCGCCAGATACCCCGGCTCCTGGCAATCCAGCACCGCCGCAGTGACCTCCTCGGCCACATTGCCTGCCAGATGGGCATAATCCTGAAACAGGCCCCAGGTCTGCCGCAGCAGGGCCTCGGTTTTCGGACCGTGGCTCACGGCAGCGGATTCCTCCACCACCTCCACGTGGCCCTGCAAATAAGGCTCCGTCTGCCACAGGCGGCGCAGCCGTGCCCGGCGTCCGCCCTCCACCATCACCCGCAGGGAGGTTTTTCCCAGCCGCAGGATCTGGGTCACCCGGGAAATGGTGCCCATGGTGTAAAGGTCCTTCTCCCCCGGACGATCCGTGTTCAGTTCTCTCTGGGTCACCAGAAAGATCTCCTGACCGGATTCCATGGCCACTTCCAGGGCCTTGATGGAAATACGGCGCTCCACGTCAAATGTCAGGTTCGTATGAGGGAAAACCGTCAGGCCCCGGAGGGCCAGAACGGGAAGATGCAAGGTGTTCGCTTCCATAAATTGCTCCTCTCTGGAGAGTTCAAAGAGGGGGAGAGGCACTGCCCCTCCCCCGTGTTATACCCAAAAGGGCCGTCAGGACGCCGACTTCGGCGTACCGGACTCGCTCCGGCTCTCACTTCTGCCGGGGTTCAGCTTCACGGAATAGTTGATCTTGTTGGGATCGTGGGTCAGCTCCGGCTCCGCCGTGCCTTCCACACATTCCTTCGTGACCACCGCTTTCACAACGGTCTCGTCGGAGGGGATCTCGTACATGACCTTGGTCAGCAGACCCTCCATGACCGCCCGGAGGCCACGGGCGCCGATGTTCCGCTCAATGGCCTTGTCGGCGATGGCGTTCAGGGCATCCTCCGTGAATTCCAGATCCACGTCATCATATTCCAGCAGCTTCTTGTACTGCTTCACCAGTGCGTTCTTGGGCTCCTGCAAAATTCGCACCAAGTCCTCCCGCTGCAGGGCGTTCAGCGGTGCGATCACCGGCAGGCGGCCCACCAGCTCCGGGATGATGCCGAATTTCAGAATATCGTGGGGCTGCACCTGAGCCAAAAGCTGGCTGACATTCTTTTCCTTCTTGCTCTGGACATTGGCACCAAAGCCGATGGCCTTCTCGTCCAGCCGCTTTTCGATGATCTTTTCCAGACCGTCAAAGGCGCCGCCGCAGATAAACAGAATGTTCTTGGTGTTCACCTGGATGAACTCCTGATGGGGGTGCTTCCGGCCGCCCTGGGGCGGCACGTTGGCCACGGTGCCCTCCACGATTTTCAGCAGCGCCTGCTGCACGCCTTCGCCGGAAACATCCCGGGTGATGGAGGTATTTTCGCTCTTGCGGGCAATTTTGTCGATCTCATCCACATAGATGATGCCCCGCTCGGCCCGCTCCACGTCGAAATCCGCCGCCTGCAAAAGCCGCAGCAGGATGTTCTCCACATCGTCGCCCACGTAGCCGGCCTCGGTCAGGGTCGTGGCGTCGGCAATGGCAAAGGGCACCTTCAGAATACGGGCCAAAGTCTGAGCGAACAGCGTTTTGCCGGAGCCGGTGGGGCCCAGCATCAGAATGTTGCTCTTTTGAAGCTCCACATCGTCGCCGCCGCCGAAATAGATCCGCTTATAGTGATTGTAGACCGCCACGGACAGCGCCACCTTGGCGGCTTCCTGTCCGATGACATATTCATCCAGCACCGCCCGGATCTCCTTGGGGGTGGGCAGCTGATCGGGAACGTCCTCCAAGGGAGTGGTCTCCGGGCCGTCGAACCCCTCGTTCAGAATGCTCATACAAAGCTGCACGCACTCGTCGCAGATGCGGACGCCGGGGCCCTGGATCATACGGTGTACCTGCTGTTCCCGCTTTCCGCAGAAGGAACAGCGCAGGGCCTTTTTGCCTTCGTCACTCATGGTATTACCTCTTTTACTTCTTAGCAGTGATGATCTTATCCACCAGACCAAAGTCCTTGGCCTCGTCAGCCGTCATCCAGTGGTCCCGCTCGGAGGCCGCCTTGACCTCTTCGGCGGTCTTACCGGTGTTGGACGCCAGGATCTCATTCAGGTTCTTCTTGATCCGCAGGAAGTGCTCCACGTCGATCTCCATGTCCGTGACCTTGCCCTGTGTACCCGCGGAGGGCTGGTGGATCATAATTTCGGCGTTGGGCAGCGCAATCCTCTTACCCTTGGCGCCGGAGGACAGCAGGAAAGCTCCCATGGACGCAGCCATGCCCACGCAGATGGTAGACACGTCGCACTTGACGTACTGCATGGTATCGTAGATGGCCATGCCGTCCGTCACGGAGCCGCCGGGACTGTTGATATAAAGCTGAATGTCCTTATCCGGGTCCTGGGCCTCCAGATACAGCATCTGGGCCACTACCAGACTGGCGGTGGTGGCGTTGACCTCCTCGCCCAGAAAAATGATCCGGTCATTCAGCAGACGGGAGAAAATGTCGTAGGACCGCTCGCCGCGGTTGGTCTGCTCTACAACATAAGGGACTAAGCTCATAAGTTGACCTCCTTTTGTAACGCGGCACATTTACAGCGTAAATCGTGCCTGATAAACCATTCTCTCATGATACCACGGGTACCATGAGAGAATGTGTCGAATCTGTAAAATGTACCGTGATCGCCGCGAAAAAGTTTCGCCTTTATTCGGCTTCCTTTTCTTCCTTCTTGGCAGCCTTCTTAGCGGGAGCCTTCTTGGGCTTCTCCTCGCCCTCGGCGGTCTCAGCCTTCTTGGTGGTCTTCTTGGCAGGCTTCTTCTCCTCACCCTCGGCAGTCTCAGCCTTCTTAGCGGTCTTCTTGGCAGGCTTCTCGGCGGTAGCGCTGTCCACCACCACGGCCACGGCCTTCTGGGTCAGGATCTGATCGTGGACCTGCTCCTTGGAGAGATACTTCTTGACCATCTCCACATCCATGCCGAACTGCTCAGCCATCTTTGCGAACTCGGCTTCCACGTCCTCATCGCTGGCCTCGATGTTCTCAGCTTTGATGATGGCGGCGGTAGCCAGATCCATCTTCACCTGACGCAGAGCGGGCTCCTTGGCCTCCTCCAGCAGCTTGGCATCGTCCATGCCGGTCATCTTCTTGTATTCCTCATAGGGGAACTGACGGCTGATCTGGGCCTTGAAGTTGTCCAGATACTGATGGGCCTGGTTCTCCACCATCACATCGGGGATGTCGGCGGTGATGTTCTCGGCCACCTGGTTCATCAGGTTCTCCTCGAACACGCGGTCAGCGTCCTTCTGACGCTCCTCGGTGATCTTCTTCTTCAGGTCGGCCTTCAGGTCCTTCAGAGTGTCGAACTCGGAGACGTCCTTGGCGAACTCATCGTCCATAGCGGGGACTTCCTTCTCCTTGACCTCGTGGACCTTCACCTTGAACACAACAGCCTTGCCGGCCAGGTCAGCGTGATAGTTCTCGGGGAAGGTGATGTCGAGATCCTTCTCCTCGCCGGCCTTCATGCCGATGACCTGCTCCTCAAAGCCGGGCACAAAGCTGCCGGAGCCCAGCTCCAGATTGTGGTTCTCGCCCTTGCCGCCATCGAAAGGCTTGCCATCCATGAAGCCTTCGAAGTCGATGACGGCGGTATCGCCGCTCTTGGCCGCGCGGTCCACGCTCACCAGGCGGGTATTGCGGTCAGCCAGTGCCTTGAGGCGCTCGTCCACGTCAGCGGCCAGGACCTTGACCTCGGGCTTCTCAGCCTTCAGGCCCTTGTACTCGCCCAGAGTGACCTCGGGATACACAGGGGTGGTAGCCTTGAAGGTGAAGCCGTCCTTGGTGACCTCGCCCACCATCTCGACGGTAGGATAGCCAACGATCTGCAGCTTCTCCTGCTCAGCAGCGGCTTCATAGGCCTCGGGGAATGCGATATTGATGGCTTCCTCGAAAAACACCTCTGCGCCATACATCCGCTCGATCATCTTGCGGGGGGCCTTTCCGGGACGGAAGCCAGGAACACTGATCTTCCGGCGCATCTTCTGATATGCCTTTTCGACGGCAGCCTCAAACTCGGCGGCGTTGACCTCGATGGTCAGCGCCACCTGGCTCTTTTCAACTTTTTCACAGCTCTTGACAGTCATAATTGTTTACTCCTCCGTTCATCATGGGCGGTAAAACCCATCCTCATAGGCAGCAGCCCATGCAAATTTGTATTTTACCAGAAATATTTCAAGATTTCCAGTCTTTTTTCTACTTTTCGCAAATTTTTTTCGGTACAAACCCCAGATAGTCGCCGGAGATCAGAGAAAATTCCGTATTTCCGTATTTTCCCTCCTGTCTCCGGCGGATCACCGGCCCGTGGAGATGGCCGTAGCAGCAAAGCTCCACCTTGTACGTCTCCAGCAGGGACAGGATCTCCGGGCACTGGTAGCCCTGATACAGGGGTGGATAGTGGAGGAAGCAGAAGATGGGCTTCTCCCCCGCCGCCTTCAGCGAAGTCTCCAGCCGCAGCAGCTCCCGGTTCAGCACCTTGGCGTTGTGGGGCTTCTGCTCCTCCTCCAAAAACCAGCCCCGTGTGCCGCAGACGGCGTGACCGCCGTAGAAAAAGCAGTTGTTGTGCAGCAGTTCCAGGGTGGTGAAGCCATTGGCCTCACAAAAGGTGCGGAACTTAGCGGCGGTGGCCCACCAGTAATCGTGGTTGCCCTTGATGAGATATTTTTTGCAGGGAAACTGCTCCAGAAACCGGAAATCCTCCACGGATTCCTCAAGGCTCATTCCCCAGGAGGTGTCTCCCGCCAGCACCAGCACATCCTCCGCCGTCAGTTGGCTCAGGGACGCCCGGATCCGCTCTGTATAGTTCTCCCACGCGGGGCCGAACACCTCCATGGACTTGTTGCTGTTTAGGGATAAATGCAGATCGCCTATGGCGTAAAGCGCCATTCGGTGGCACCTCCTTTCCGATGTTGTTTTTCAGATGACTTATTTCAGGAAGTCCAGCACCGCCTGCTCCATGGCCTGCTTCTCCACCGTTTTGTCAAAGCGGCGGGACTTTCCTTTCAGCTCCGCCAGACGGCAGAGCACCGGGACGCCGCTGACCGCGTGAAGCTGGTCCAGCAGCTCCAGTCCATCGCCGCAGGGCGTCTCCCCGATGGCGGTGAGCACGCTCCCGCAGAATTTGTAAGGGCTGGCGGTGGAGACCACCACGGCGGGGGTCTCGTCCCCGGAAGCGACGCGGTACTGTGCCAGCACCTCCGCCGCCACGGCGGTATGGGGGTCGATGAGGTAGTTGTGATCCTGCCAATACCGGCGGATGGTTTCCTCCGTTTCCTCCTCCGAACAGCAGCCGCCCCAGAAGGCATCGTCCAGCTTTGCTTTGATATTGTCGGACACCTGATACCGGCCTGCGCTGCCCAGTGCATCCATATACATCCGGATTTCGGCGTCGTTCTCCCCGGAGAGGTCGAACAGCAGCCGTTCCAGATTACTGGAGATCAGAATGTCCATGGAGGGGCTGATGGTGGTGTGGAAGGGCCGGTTCCGGTCATAGATGCCGGTGCGGAGGAAGTCCGTCAGCACGTTGTTGCTGTTGGAGGCACAAATCAGCCTGTTTACCGGCAGGCCCATGCGCTTTGCGTAGTACGCTGCCAGAATGTCGCCGAAGTTGCCGGTGGGGACGCAGAAGTTCACCTTGTCCCCCATGGTGAGAGCGCCGTCCCGCACCAGATCGCAGTAGGCGGAGATGTAGTAGACCACTTGGGGCAGGATACGGCCCCAGTTGATGGAGTTGGCAGAGGACAGGAAATAACCCCGCTTGTCCAGCTCCGCTCGGACAGTCTCATCGGAGAAGATACGCTTAACGCCGGCTTGAGCATCATCAAAGTTGCCGATGACCGCCCGGACATCCACATTCTCTCCCTCCTGCGTCACCATCTGCCGCTCCTGCACGGGAGAGACGCCGTCCTTGGGGTAGTAGACCTGAATACACGTCTGGGGCACATCCGCAAAGCCGGCCATGGCCGCCTTGCCGGTATCGCCGGAGGTGGCCGCTAAAATGCAGGCTGTCCGCTTTTCGCCGGTTTTCCGCAGTGCGGCGGACAAAAGCTGAGGCAGCATTTGCAGCGCCATGTCCTTGAACGCGGAGGTGGGACCGTGCCACAGCTCCAAACAATATAGGCCATTCTCCACCTTCCGCACCGGCGCGGCAGCGGGATCATCGAACTGCGCCGGACCGTAGGCGTTCCGGCCAAAGGTCAGCAGCTCCTCCTCGGAATAATCCGTCAGGTACAGCGCCATGACCTTCGCCGCCCGCTGGGCGTACTCCATGGGTATCAGCCGCTCCAAAAAGGCCCGGTCGATCTGAGGAATCCGCGTTGGGGTCAGCAGACCGCCGTCCCGGCTCAGGCCCATTTTCACGGCTTCCGCCGCAGAAAGGGACACGTTCTTATCCCGCGTGCTGTAATACTTCATATCGGTCTCCTCCTTTATGAGGCTAAATAAATGCGTTTTCAATATAGGAAATGCGGAGGTTGCCGCCCTCGTCATAAACCTCCGCCACGTCGAACCGGACCGGTACGTCCAGCTCGTTCGCCGCCAGATACAGCTCTGCGGCACTGCGGAGCCGCTGCTGCTTGCGGCCGTCCACAAACTCACGGGGCAGGGCGATGGAGCCGCTCCCCCGAAGCTTGACCTCCACGATGCAGAGGAGCCCTCGCTTGTCCTTTGCCACTAAATCCAATTCACCAAACCGGCAGCGCCACTGACTTTCCAGCAGCGTATAGCCCTTCTGCCGCAGATAGCGGGCCACCGCCGCCTCGCCCCGGTTCCCGGCGCTCTGGGTCTTACCCATGGCGTTTGGCCTCCCACTTTTTCAAAAAGCTGCGCCGGTGCTCCGGGCAGGGGCCGTACTGGTCCAGCAGTTCATAGTGCAGCTTCGTACCGTATCCCTTATGCTTAGCGAACTGGTACTGGGGATATTTTGCGTCCAGCTCTCCCGACACATACCGGTCCCGGCTGACCTTCGCCAGAATGGACGCCGCCGCGATGGAGGCGCTTTTGCCGTCCCCGCCTACGATGAGCTGATGGGGCATCTCGATGGCATACCGGCTGCCGTGGTCCCGATTGCCGTCGATGAAAGCCGTATCCGGTCGGACGGACAGGCCCTCAATGGCCCGCTGCATGGCCAGCATCCGGGCGTTGAGAATGTCCATCTCGTCGATCTCCCACGCCTCCACACGGGTCACGCTCCAGGAAACCGCCTGAGTGGTGATGACTTCGTACAGGGCTTCCCGCTTTTTCTCCGTCAGCTTTTTGGAGTCATTCAGGCCGGGGATGTCCAATTCTCTCGGCAGGATCACCGCCGCCGCGTACACCGGCCCCATCAGGGGGCCGGCCCCGGCCTCGTCCACGCCGCAGACGGTCTCCGCACCGCTGTTCCACGCCTGACGCTCATAGTCCCAAAGTTCCATATCAATACTCCACGATCATTTTACGGCAATTTTCGCAAATATACGCTGGGAGTGCGCCCGGTTTCCTGAGCCAGCCCAAACTGCTGCACATATCCAGCACAATGCCGCCTCTGTCCTCGATCCCACGCCGTGTGATCGTCAACGGCAGCGTCTCTCCCGGCGGCAGGAAATACAGGCCGCCGGTGGGAACGTAAGCCGCCTGACCACGGCGCATTTCTTTTCCGCATAATGGGCAGTCCATCGGCGTTTCTCCTTTCGTCAAGGCAGCTCCAGCGTAAAGCGTCCCAGCTTGGCGGAGCGGAACTCGTCCAGCAGGATCTTTGCCATGCGCTCCGTATCCACCTCGCCGCCGGAGATCAGAAAGCCCCGCTTCTTCCCTGCCGCTTCCAGCAGGCGGTAGCCGTAGGCTATGTCATTTTCCTCCGCCTCTCGCTCCGGCAGAGCGGACAGCTTATAGGCTGCTTTCAGGGCGTCGGGATAGTGCTCGCCCAGATAGGCCATCAGGTGACAGCCCAGTGTCTCCACGTCTAAAATATCGTCCTTCACCGCGCCGGTGTAGGCCAGATTCATGCCCACGCTCTGATCGTCAAACTTCGGCCAGAGGATGCCCGGTGTATCCAGCAATTCTAAATTCCGGTCGATAGGCACCCACTGCTTGGAGCGGGTAACGCCGGGACGGTCCTCCGTCTTGGCGGTCTTGCGGCCTGCCACCTTATTGATGAAGGTGGACTTGCCCACATTGGGAATACCCAGAATCATGACCCGCACTACCCGGCCGGTCATCCCCTTTTCCGCGTAGGCGCGGAGCTTGTCCGCCAGCAGTTCCCGAACGGCCCCGGAGAATTTCGCCGTGCCCACGCCGCTTTTGGCGTCGGATTCCAGCACGGCGTAGCCTTTGGCCCGGAAATGCTCCGCCCAGCGCTTCGTCCCCTCCGGGTCCGCCTGATCCACGCGGTTCAGCACCACCATGCGGGGCTTCCCCGCCGTCAGCTCGTCCACGTCCGGGTTCCGGCTGGAAACCGGAATGCGGGCGTCTAAGATTTCGCATACCGCGTCCACATTCTTGATCTGCTCGGCGATCATCCGCCGGGTCTTTGTCATGTGGCCGGGATACCATTGAATATTCATGACCAAATCACTCCGATCCGTTTAAAGTCCCGCTTCTCCGTCTCATAGTCCGGACCGGGGAAAATCAAAAAGGCCGCCTTGCCGATGACATACCGGGTATCCACCGTACCCAGCCGGTAGTCCCGGCTGTCGCTGGAGCCGTTGCGGTTGTCACCCATGACGAAAATGGACCCCTCCGGCACCGTCAGGGGAAATTCGGTGCCCTCGGCGGTGTAGGTCGGCTCCCGGATGTAATCCTCCTCCAGTGCCTCACCGTCCACATAGACGATGCCCTCGGCAAAGTCGATGTCCACCGTCTGACCCTCCACGGCGATCACCCGCTTGACGATGGGGTCATCGTCAAACACGCCGTTTTTCCGCAGGATCACGATATCGCCGTACTTGTAGTCATGGTACAGCATGGAGTTAACCACCAGCAGACGATCCCCGTGCTGCAACGTATTGAGCATGGAGTGGCCGTCCACTCCCATCATGCGGATCACAAAGGTAAAAATCGCCACCACCACCAAAACGGAGCCTACCAGCGACTGCACCCATTCATACAGGTCCCGGCCCTTCGCCGTCTGCTTTTCCTGTTCCTGCATCAAACTCTTCCTTTCAGACCATAAGGCCAATTACGCATTATTGGAATAGTATATCAAAAAAAGCCAGGCGTCACAAGGTCTGCGTCAGATTTTTATAACAAAAAAAGAGAGGCTTTCGCCTCTCTTTTTCTGCTCAACTGAAAGCTGATTACAGCTTCTCCTTGACCTTGGCGCCCTTGCCCACGCGGCCACGCAGATAGTACAGCTTGGCGCGACGGACCTTACCGTTGCGGACGACCTCAAAGTGGTCGATGGAAGGAGAATGGACGGGGAACACCTTCTCAACGCCGATGCCGTAAGAAACACGGCGGACGGTGACGGTTTCCTCAATGCCGCCATGCTTCTTGGCAATGACGGTGCCCTCAAACACCTGGATACGCTCGCGAGAGCCTTCCTTAACCTTCACGTGTACGCGAACAGTGTCGCCCACCTGAACGTTGGCGGTTTCCTTCTGCAGGGCTTCTTTGTTCAGTTCCTTGATGAGATCCATGGATTTTTTCCTCCTGTTAATAGGCGTTCATGCCGCTTTTTATGCGCATTGGCACACTTTTAGCCGGCGCACGACAGAGGACCGCCCTTTGTAAGCCATGATAGAATACCATAGAATCTGTCAAATTGCAAGGATTATTTTAGAGTTCTTCCGAAATTTCTTCCGATTTCGTCTCTCCGGCAAACCAATCCGGGTGGTTGTACAGCTCCGGGAAGGAGTGGAACACGCCACGGTGCTTAAAACCGGGGAAGGTGTCCAGCTGCAAGCCGTTGATCCCCTGAAAAATACTCTTTTCGATGTTGGGATTCGTCTTTTTCAGCTCCCGCAGCAGGAATTTGATCTCCTGCCGCTTGCTGCGGCCCACGCCGTCCCCCGCCGCCTCCCGTTCCTCCGTGAACCGGCAGGCGCACTGGAGGAATTGCAGGTGGTTGTAGTTCTTCCATGCGATGATGGCGTCCTCGTGGACGCAGTACAGGGGCCGGATCAGTTCCATGCCGGGGAAATTCTTGCTGCGGAGCTTGGGGGGCATGGCCTGAAGCTGTCCGCCGTAGAACAGGCCCATGACAGTGGTCTCGATGACGTCGGAAAAGTGGTGGCCCAGCGCGATCTTGTTGCATCCCAGTTCCTGAGCCTTGGCATACAGGAAGCCCCGGCGCATCCGGGCGCAGAGATAGCAGGGGTTCTTCTCCACGCTGACGGTGACATCGAAAATGTCGCTGTCGAAAATCGTGATGGGGATTCCCAGCAGGGCGGCGTTATCCTCGATGAGTTTTCGATTCTCCGGCTTGTAGCCGGGGTCCATCACCATAAAGACCAGCTCAAAGGGCTGAGAGGTGTGGCGCTGCAATTCCTGCATCAGCTTGGCCAGGATCACAGAGTCCTTGCCGCCGGAGATGCACACGGCGATTCTGTCCCCCGGCTCGATCAGCTCGTACCGCTTCACAGCGGCGATAAAGGGGTTCCAGATGGATTTGCGGTAGGTTTTGATGAGACTGCGTTCGGCAGTCTCCCGCGGTGTCAGTTCCCGGGACATACGTTTTGATCCTCTCTTACTGTTACAGCCAGATGGCTCCTAATTTCAAAATGGACGCCGTCATCCGCCGGAGCCACGGACGGTTCTCCCAGTCCTCCAGTGTATAAAGCTGGCTGTCCTCCACGATGTGGTCCATATCCTCCAAAAGCTCCTCGATCACCGGCATGTGGTAGAGCATCACCGCGTCCTCATAGTGAAGCTGGAAGCTGCGGTAGTCCATATTGGTGCTGCCGATCAAGGCCGCTTCCCGGTCCGCCATGACGCTTTTTGCATGGACAAAGCCGGGGGTATACTTGTAGATCTTGACGCCGTGGCGCAGCAGTTCTCCCCAGTAGGTCTCCGCCACCAGATACACCAGTTTTTTATCCGGGATAGCGGGGATCATCAGCCGCACATCCACCCCGGCGTCCGCCGCGATGCACAGCGCCTCCTGGATGGATTCCTCCACGGCGTAATACGGCGTGGTGATATACAGCATCCGCTTGGCAGAGGCGATGAGCTGAAGATAGACAGCCTCCACCGGATTGTCCGGGTTATTCAGCGGCCCATCCTCAAAGGGCTGGCAGAAGCCCTCCACCGCCGGACCTTCCCGGCGGGAGCGGTAGTAATCGTCCTCGTTGGGAAAATGACGGCCCAGCATCTTCCACATCTGCATGAACTGCACAGCAAAGCCCCAGGCCCCGTCCCCCGTCAGGCGAACGGTGCTGTCCTTCCAGTAGCCGAAGCGCTCGATCCGGTTGGCGTACTCGTCTCCGATGTTGATACCGCCGGCGTAGGCCACATAACCGTCGATAACAGTGATCTTCCGGTGGTCACGGTAATTGAAGTACAGGCGGTTGATATACCGGTGGACGGGGTTGAAGATCTCCACCTCGATCCCCGCGTCTTTGATGGCTTGCAGCGTCCCGTCAGACAGACGGGTCAAGGTGCCGAAATCGTCGATAATCAGGTGGATCTCCACCCCGGCGGCGGCACGTTCCTTCAATACGGCGAAGATCTCGTCCCAGACAGTCCCCTCCGCCAAAATATAATACTCCATGAAGATATAGGTCTCCGCCTGCCGCAGATGCTCCACCAGATCCCGGAAGAAGGACTCCCCCTCACCGAAATAGGCGGCGTCCGTATTGCGGTACAGCCAGAATTGCCGCTTCTGGAGATAGGCGGCCAAGCGGCCCCACGCAGGGCTGCGGCGGGTCAGGGCGGTCTGATTCAGGTCGCTGAGCATTTTTGCGCTCTCCCGCTGGGGGATCGGCGGCACCGGCTTCAAACTCAGCTGCTTGGCCTGATGCGTGCCGCCCCATAGACAGAACAGGAGCATACCTGCCACCGGCAAAATCAGCAGCAAACACATCCAGCTCAGCTTATAGGATGGGCTGCCGCTGCGTTGGTAAACCCGAATGGCCACCGCCGCACCGATCAGCTGGAGAAATCCGTACACAAAGCTGGCCTTTTCTTTCAGGAAACGGGTCAGCAGAAGGGTCACCGCGATCTGCGCCAGCACCGTCAGGGCGCAGAGCATCAGACTGGCCGCAGCGGAGATCCGCCGCTCCGTGCGTTCCTGATTCCTATGGGACATTCTGCCCATACCGTCACCTCCCGGATTCAAATAATTTTCTATGATAATTATAGCAACACAACCGGCAATCTTCAACTATATTTGAAAAAAGCGCATGGCCATTCCAGCCATGCGCTTTTCATTCAGCGGTAATTCTTACGCAGCAGATCCTGCTTGATGTCCCAGAGCTTCTGGCTCAGGTCCACATAGTAGTTGTGGGGATTCTCAAAACGCTTTACCTCGTCCCACAGGGTATCGATCTGCTCCCGGCAGTACTTCTGGATCTCCGACAGCGTGGGCTGCTGATACACCAGTTCGCCATGGTCAAAGATCTTCTCCTGGAGGGGCTTGATGGTATAGTCCGTGTAGGTCCGCCGCTTCCAGGTGGCATCCGGATCGAACAGTTCCAGAGGCTGACCCTCCTCGATCACTTCATCCCACACGGTGATGTAGTCCGCCTCCGCCTTGCCGGTGGCCTTGTCAAAGATCCGGTAGACCTTCTTGAAATGGGGGTTGGTGATCTTGCCAACATTTTCACTAATCTTGATCTTCGGCACGATGGTGCCGTCCTCTTTCTCAATGGCCGCCAGCTTATACACGCCTCCGAACACAGGATCGCTCTTGGAGGTGATCATCCGCTCGCCCACGCCGAAGAGGTCCACCTTGGCCCCCTGACGGAGGATGTCCTGAATGATGTACTCATCCAGGGAGTTGGACGCGGAGATCTTGCAGCTCTCCCAGCCCGCCTCATCCAGCATCCGCCGGGCCTCCCGGGTGAGATAGGCGATGTCGCCGGAATCCAGACGGATGGCGCACTTGGTAATGCCCTTGGGCCGCAGCACCTCGTTGAAGGCCTTGATAGCGTTGGGAACACCGGATTTCAGGGTATTGTAGGTGTCTACCAGCAGCGTGGCGTTGGTGGGGAACACCTCGCAGTAGGTCTTGAATGCCTCATACTCCGAGTCGAACATCTGCACCCAGGCATGGGCCATGGTGCCGCCGGCGGGAACGCCGAAAAGCTGGTCGGAAATGGTGCAGGCCGTACCGGCGCAGCCGCCGATATAGGCAGCCCGGGCGCCGGAGATGGCGGCGTCCGTGCCCTGTGCCCGGCGGGAACCGAACTCCAGGATCACGCGCCCCTCCGCCGCCCGGACAATGCGGTTGGTCTTGGTGGCCACAAGGCTCTGGTGGTTGAAGATCAGCAGCAGGAAGGTCTCCACCAGCTGTGCCTGAATAGCCGGAGCCCGGACAGTGATGATCGGCTCCCGGGGGAAGATGGGAGTACCCTCCGGGATGGCCCAGACGTCACCCGTGAATTTGAAATCGCGGAGATAGTCCAGGAACCGCTCGGAAAACAGATCCTTGCTCCGGAGATATTCAATGTCCTCCTCAGAAAAATGCAGATCCTGAATATAGGCGATGATCCGCTCCAGACCGGCGCAGATGGCATAGCCGCCGTGGTCCGGAACATCACGGAAAAAGATGTCGAAATAGGTGATTCGATCCTTCAGCCCCGCTTCCAGATAACCATTTCCCATGGTCAATTCGTAAAAGTCGCAGAGCATCGTCATATTGAGTTTATCTGTGATATCCATCGTGTGTCTCCTTCTCGTTACACCACAAGTTACCACACATTATAGCTATCTCCCCGGATAAAAGCAATTCTTTTATCAATTTTTTCACAAATAAACATTGACAAGGCACCTCTGCTCCCCTATCATAACTAAGACGGCGGCCGACTTTCGCGTATCCCTCACCTGCCGGCCCCCTTTGGAAAGGAAACAAGCCATGGAAGTGATCTTAGGCATTGATATTGGCGGCTCTACTACAAAGATCGTAGGGCTGCGGACCGACGGCAGCGTGGTCTCCATGCTCCGGGTCCGGGCAGAGGATCAGGTCACCAGCCTGTACGGTGCACTGGGCAACTACCTGACCAGCAACGGTCTCTCTCTCGGAGATGTGCGCCGGGTCGTTCTGACCGGCGTTGGCGCCAGCTATGTGGATGGGGATGTGTTCGGCCTGCCCACCTGCCGGGTGGATGAATTTCAGGCCAGCGGCACCGGTGCGCTGGCTCTGTCCGGTCAGACCTCCGGCGTAGTTGTGACGATGGGTACCGGCACCGCCTTTTTGTGGGCGGAAGCCGGAAAAGAAGTGCGGCACCTTTGCGGTAGCGGTATCGGCGGTGGCACGCTGGGTGGCCTCTGCCGCAAGCTGGTGGGTATGGAACGCTTCTACCAGATCAAAAAGCTGGCCGCTCAGGGGGATCTGAGCCATGTGGATCTCACCATCAGCGACATTGCCCGGAACCCTGCCTCCACGCTGGACCCCAACATGACCGCTGCCAACTTCGGTGATCTCTCTGAGGACGCCACCCCCGCCGATCTGGCCGCCGGCGCGGTAAATCTGGTCCTTCAGGCCATCGGCACTATGACGGTGCTGGCCTGTCAGAGCTGCCATACGGACACCGTGATCGTCACCGGCTCCATGACCACGCTGGATCAGGCGGAGCCAAACTTTGCGGCTTTCGAAAAGCTCTACGGCATCCATTACGTGATCCCGGAAAGCGCCACCTTCGCTACCGCTATCGGTGCCGGACTTTGTAGTCTGCGGCAGAAATCTGTAAAGTAATACAGCTTTAAAGTCATTGCATTAACTAATTTTATTCATCCGCATAGGAAATCAAGCAAAACAGCTCCCCGGTATTCACCGGGGAGCTGTCAGCGGGGCGAACTTCTTTCGCCCCGCTGAACATTTTCGGAACTATATGAGAGCTCCGAAAATGCGGGATTTTAATGGCGCAGGACACCCTTCTTGGGTTTCCCGCGCACACCCTTCCTTACCATAGCAGAGAATTCACCGTTTTATCAGCAAGAAAAACAGCTCCCCAGTATTCACCGGGGAGCTGTTTCATATTGGATCGGATCGGATTTACTCCTGATCGTCATCAGAGTCCTCTTCCAGAGAGCTCATGTCGAACTCCAGCTTCTCACCGCAGTTGGGGCAGATGACCTCGCCATCCTCCAGCACGGACTCATCGAAATAGATGGTCTCCTCGCAGGTGGGGCAGGTGGTGGCGTAGCAGTCCTCGTCCTCTTCGGCGTCATCCTCATAGTACTCGTCATCGAAAGACTCCTCGTCATCCTCGTCATACACGATGTCCTCGATATCCTCCAGATCATCGCTGACAACGTCCAGACCGTCCTCCAGCTCGCCCTGAGCATTCCACAGGTCCTCCAGCTCCAGGCCGATGTCCTCCAGAATGTCCACCATAGCGGACAGGATCTTGCCCTCGTTGGTCTCCGTGTCGATCTTCATGCCTTCCATCAGGCCCTTCAGATACGCAACCTTCTCAGTGATCTCCATAGTGATCGCTCCTTTCAAAATATCAATCTTGGAAATAAAGGGGGGATTATCGTTATAATCCCCCCTTCAAAACTTATTCCTTCACGCGGCCCAGGTACTCGCCGGTGCGGGTATCCACCTGGATCTTCTCGCCCTCGTTGATGAACAGAGGCACCTTGATGATGGCGCCGGTCTCCAGAGTGGCGGGCTTGGTGACGTTGGTGGCGGTATCGCCTCTCACGCCGGGCTCGGTAGCGGTGACTTCCAGCTCCATGAAGTTGGGAGCCTCCACGCTGAACACGCTGCCCTTGTAGCTGACCAGAGTGCACATGGTGTTCTCCTTGACGAACTGGAAGCCGTCGCCCAGAACGTCCTTGTTCAGCGGGGTCATGTCATAAGTCTCGGGGTCCATGAAGTAGTACAGATCGCCGTCGTTGTAGCTGTACTCGGCGTTTCTGCGCTCCACAGTGCCGTTCTCGAACTTGGCGCTGGGGTTGAAGGACTCCTCACGGATCGCGCCGGTCATCACGTTCTTGTACTTGGTACGCACAAAAGCGGCGCCTTTGCCGGGCTTGACGTGCTGGAAGTCCACGACCAGCATGGGCTTACCGTCCATCTCAAATACAACACCCTTACGGAAATCGCCTGCAGAAATAGGCATAGTTAAATCCTCCTCACAAATCTTTACGAGAAAACGACCGTGAAGTGGACATTTTCTCAATTCTTTCCTGTCTTATATAATTTGACCGATGATATTTTACCCTATCTCGTCCGTTATTGCAAGTGGTTTTCCGGTTATTTTGTGTTTTCCCCCGGATTTTTTTGGCATTTATAGGGGCAGGCTCTTTTAAACGGGCGCTGCAGCAGGTGCAGAACATGGTTCCACAGTCCCACAGGTCCCCCCAGCGGCTCCACCATCCACGCCCGGACGCCCGCCCGGTGGGCCGCCAGCATATCGGTCAACAGCTTATCTCCCAGCATGGCGGTGTGGGCCGGATCTGTTCCTGTTCGCTCCATAGCGGCCCGCAGGCCCTTTGGACTGGGCTTTCCGGCATGGCCCTGATAGCCGATGCCCAGATCTCCGCAGAACTCGGTCACGCGAACGCCGGATCGGTTGTTCGACACGATCATCACGGTGATCCCGGCGTCCTTCAAGCCGTCGATCCACTGGCGCAGGGCGTCATCCGGGCGGCGGACCGCCTTGGGCGCCAGTGTATAGTCCAGATCCGTCAGCAGCAGCGTCACGCCCTGACTTTGCAGAAAGGCGGGGGTGATGTCCCGGTAGCTGTCAAAAAGAATGTCCGGCGTCAGCATAAGCCGCCCTCCTCTCACATAAGAATAAATGCAGTATACCAGAATTCTGGCCGCTTCACAAGGGGGAACCGCCATGCAGCTCTATTTGACCGTCCGACCGGAGGACACGCGAACCGCCTCCGCCTATCCGGCGGGACTGGCCCACGCCGCCTACCGCATCGGGGAGGGGTCCTCCCTGTTGAGCCGGAATTTACTGACACCGGCCCGGTCCGGGCAGATGGCCCCGTTGCCGGGGCTGCTGGTTCTCAGTGACCGTTCCGCGCCGTCCATTGACCGTCCGGCGGCACTGGCCGAGGCCGTGCTCCGGGAATGCGCCCGCCGCAGCTATGGCGGAATCGTTCTGGATTTTGACGAGCCGTCCCGGGAGGATCGCCGCCGCTTTGCTGCCCTATTGGGGCAGCAGTGCGCCAAAAGCCGAAAGTTCTTCTACCTTCCCCCGTCCTACGCCGGGGCGGCGGAGCATCCCATCGTTATTGTGAACACAGCCATCTCCGGCGGCAGCTTTGAAACCCACATCCGGGAGGAACTCGCCCGCTACGGCGGCGGGCGGAATGTGGTCTTTGACCTCCAGCGGCTGCGGATGGACTTCCGTCTCCCCGCCCGGAGCGGTCAGGGAGAGCCGCTGACGCAGGCGGCACTGGACGCGCTTATAAGGGAGCATCAGCCCGCCGTGTTTTTTTCCAAAGACCTGTTTGCCCGCTACTTCACTTATGCCAAGAACGGTGAATCCCACTTCATCCTCTTTGATGACGCTGACACGCTGCGCCAAAAGCTGCGTCTTGGGCGGCAGTTGGGCGTGGCCGCCGCGTTTTTCCAGTGGCCGGAGGTCTGCGACATCGCCGACTCGCTGTTCCGCCGCAAGTAAAAAAGAAGTACCGCACCTCTCGGTGCGGTACTTTTGCTTCTTAGTAGAAACGCTTCTTGTTCTTACGAGCGGCCTCAGACTTCTTGCGACGCTTCACGCTGGGGCTTTCATAATGCTCTCTCTTGCGAACCTCGGCGATAACGCCTGCCTTAGCGCAGCTACGCTTAAAACGCTTCAGTGCGCTATCGATGGATTCGCCTTCCTTGACATGAATCTCAGACATTTATATTTCCCTCCCTCCGAGACATCCGGCTTGATCCTGGATGCTTAGGGGCTACGTATAGCCTTAACATACATCATTATAGGAAATAATCAGAAGAAAGTCAAGGATTTTTTCTCAAATCCGAAAAATTTGATGGTTTCCCGCATTTGAGCCGATCGTTTTCCCTTACCGGGGCTTTACGATCAGGTTGATCAGACGGTTCTTGACCAGAATGGTCTTGACGATCTGCATCCCCTCGGTGGCCTTCTGCACCTTATCCACAGACAGTGCGGCGGCCTTGACGGTCTCCTCGTCGCTGTCCACAGCCACGGTGACGGTGCCCTTCATCTTGCCGTTGACCTGAATGGCCATCTCCACAGAGGAAGCCACGGTCTTGCTGGCGTCATATACCGGCCACTCCGCCTGGCAGCACATTTTGCCGGTCTTTGCGGCAAAGCCCAACTGCTCCCACAGCTCCTCGGTGATGTGGGGGGCAAAGGGATTCAGCAGCCGCAGCAGGATGCCCAGATCGCCCCGAGTCACGCCGTTGGCGGTCATTTCGTTGACGGCAGTCATCATGGCTGCGATGGCGGTGTTCATCTTCAGGGTGTCGATATCGTCCGTGACCTTTTTGATGGTCTTGTGGAGGATGGCCTCGTTGGCGGGGGTCAATTCCTGACTGTCAGCGGCGGTCTCCGCCAGATTCCAGACCTTATCCAGGAAGCGCTTGGAACCCTTCACCGCGTCGGTGGACCAGGTAGCCGCCTGCTCGAAGTCGCCCACGAACATGATATACAGACGCATGGTGTCCGCGCCGTACTGGGCCACAATGTCGTTGGGATTCACCACATTGCCCCGGGACTTGGACATCTTCTCGCCGCCCTCGCCCAGGATCATGCCGTGGCTGGTGCGCTTGGCGTAAGGCTCCTTGGTGGGTACGGCGCCGATGTCATAGAGGAACTTATGCCAGAACCGGGAGTACAGCAGATGCAGCGTGGTGTGCTCCATGCCGCCGTTGTACCAGTCCACAGGAGACCAGTATTCCAGCGCCTCCTTGGAGGCCAGGGCCTTATCATTGTGGGGGTCCATATACCGCAGGAAGTACCAGCAGGAGCCGGCCCACTGGGGCATGGTGTCGGTTTCCCGCTGGGCGGGGCCGCCGCACTTGGGACAGGTGGTGTTCACCCAGTCGGTCATCTTGGACAGGGGAGATTCGCCGTCGTCGGTGAGTTCGTAGCTTTCCACCTCCGGCAGCAGCAGCGGCAGCTGCTCCTCCGGCAGGGGCACCCAGCCGCACTTCTCGCACTTCACCAGAGGGATGGGCTCGCCCCAGTACCGCTGACGGCTGAACACCCAGTCACGGAGCTTGAAGTTGGTCTTGGGACGGCCGATGCCGTGCTCCGTGACCCACTTCTTCATGGTGGGGATAGCCTCCTTGACGGTGAGGCCGTTGAGGAAGTCGGAGTTGACCATGATGCCGGTATCGTCCTTCAGGGCGAAAGCGCACTTGGTCACATCGCCGCCCTTGACCACCTCCACGATGGGCAGACCGAAGGCGGTGGCGAAGTCCCAGTCGCGCTGATCGTGGCCGGGCACGCCCATGACGATGCCGGTGCCGTAGCCCATCAGCACGTAGTCGGAAACGAAAATGGGAATATGCTTACCGGTGACGGGATGGACGGCCTCGATGCCTTCCAGCCGGACGCCGGTCTTTTCCTTGTTCAGCTCGCCCCGCTCAAAATCGGACTTCCGGGCAGCCTCCTGCCGGTAATCCTCCACAGCGTCCCAGTTGGTCAGCTGATCCTTCCACTGGGCGAGGTAGGGGTGCTCGGGAGAGATGACCATATAGGTCACGCCGAACAGCGTGTCGCACCGGGTGGTATAGACCGTCAGCTTGTCGCCGTTAGTGGCGGTGAAGTCCACCTCGGTACCCTCGCTGCGGCCGATCCAGTTGCGCTGCTGGATCTTGACCCGCTCGATATAGTCCACGTCGTCCAGATCGTCGATCAGGCGGTCGGCGTACTTGGTGATGGCCAGCATCCACTGGCTCTTTTCCTTGCGGATGACCTCGCTGCCGCAGCGCTCGCAGACGCCCTCCACAACTTCCTCGTTGGCCAGCACGCACTTGCAGCTGGTGCACCAGTTCACGGGCATGGATGCCTTATAGGCAAGGCCCTTCTTGAACAGCTGGAGGAAGATCCACTGGGTCCACTTGTAGTAGCTGGGGTCCGTGGTGTCCACCACCCGGTCCCAGTCGAAGGAATAGCCCAGCATGTGAAGCTGCTTGGTGAAGTTGGCAATGTTCTGCTTGGTAACGATGGCGGGGTGGACGTGGTTCTTGATGGCGTAGTTCTCCGTGGGCAGGCCAAAGGCATCAAAGCCGATGGGGAACAGCACATTGTAACCCTGCATCCGCTTCTTGCGGCAGATGATGTCCATGGCGGTGAAGGGACGGGCGTGGCCCACATGGAGGCCCTGACCGGAGGGATAGGGGAACTCGATGAGGCCGTAGAACTTCTCCCGGGTCTTGTCCCCGGTGACGGCGGTGAAGGGCTTTTCCTCCAGCCACTTCTCCTGCCATTTCTTTTCAATGGCTGTAAAATCGTACTTCATGGTTGACTCCTTTTATCTGAAATGTTCTGCATTTTGATTGATTTGATCTCAGGACCGTTTTTGTGTCCGCCGCTTGACGCGCCACCAGACCAACTGAACAGCCAGTGCGAGCAACGCTGCCGCGCACAGCATCTGAAAAGCCGTCGCGGGTTCAAAGGTCCCGCCCCATTTCTCCGTTCCGAACACGGACAGGCAGGCACAGGATACCAGCAGGGACAGAGCGTTTCCCAAAAACAGGGCTTTCAGGCTGGTTCTGTGGTATGCCCATTTCATCAGCGTAATCACGCCGATGATAGACAGGAAATTCGCCAATGCTCCGCCCGTTTCCCCATGTCCCCAAAATCCCAGATACGCATAGGGAACGCCATAGGCCAGAAAAGGAACGGGGGAATCCCACAGCTTTTTCATTCTGCAACATCTCACGCTTTCCGCCGAATAAAGAAAACGCCCCTAAGCCTTACGGCTCAGGGGCGTTGAAAACGCGGTACCACCCTGTTTCCGCCGGTTTCCCGGCGCTCGGTGCGGCAGATAACGATGCCAGCCGTTCCGCCCTACTGCTGTTCAGGCAAAAGACTCCGGGGCCAGTCCTCCCAGGCTCCCCCACCGGCTTGCAGCAAACGCCGGCTCTCTGAAGGCGGGATACCAGGGCTTTTTCCCCATCTCAGTCGATAACGGATTTATTTTATGCGCAAACCGCCGGTTTGTCAAGTCCTCTTACCGGCCGCAGCAGGCAAAACCGTTCCAAATCAGGCCCGTTTTTCGAGATTGCCACTGTATTTCTCCCGGAAGTCGGCAAAGGTGCCGTTGTCCAGTGCCTCACGGATCTTGGCCATTAGTTCGTTGTAGAACCAGAGGTTATGCAGCACCGCCAGACGCAGGGCCAGCACCTCGTCCGCCTTAAACAGGTGGCGCAGGTAGGCCCGGGAATGGCTCCGGCACACCGGGCAGTTGCAGCTTTCGCTGATGGGCCGGTCATCGGTGATATACTTCTCGTTCATGATGTTCACGGTGCCCTCCCAGGTAAAGAGCTTTCCGTGTCGGCCGTTGCGGGAGGGCATCACGCAGTCGAAGAAGTCCACGCCCCGGGCCACCGCCTCAATGATGTTGCTGGGGGTTCCAACGCCCATGAGATACCGGGGCTTCTCCTTGGGGGCAAAGGGCTCCACCACGTCGATCATCTCGTACATCACCTCCGCCGGTTCACCCACCGCCAGGCCGCCGATGGCGTAGCCGTCGCAGTCGATCTTGGCGATCTCCTGCATATGCCAGGCCCGAAGATCCGCGAAGGTGGCGCCCTGGTTGATGCCGAACAGCATCTGATGGGGGTTCACCGTATCCGGCAGACTGTTGAGCCGGTCATGCTCCACCTTGCAGCGCTGGAGCCAGCGGAGGGTCCGCTCTACCGATGCCTTGGCGTACTCATACCGGGCCGGGTTCTCCACGCACTCGTCAAAGGCCATGGCGATGTCGCTGCCCAGATTGGACTGGATCTGCATGGATTCCTCCGGGCCCATAAAGATCCGGTGCCCGTCGATATGGCTGGCGAAGGTGACGCCCTCCTCCTTGATCTTCCGCAGAGAGGCCAGCGAAAACACCTGAAACCCGCCGGAGTCCGTGAGGATCGGCCCATCCCAATTCATAAATTTATGGAGGCCGCCCATCTGCCGCACCACCTTGTCACCGGGACGGAGATGCAGGTGGTAGGTGTTGGACAGCTCGATCTGGCAGCCCACATTTTTCAAATCCAACGCCGAAACGCCGCCCTTGATGGCCGCCTGCGTACCCACATTCATAAACACCGGGGTCTGCACCGTGCCGCCGTGGGCGCAGGAGAATTCGCCCCGGCGGGCCTTCCCCTCTGTTTTCAAGATCTTAAACATAGCCACATTCCTTTTCGTTTATTGCAAATGCCCTTACATTATAATATAGGGTACCGGAATGTGCAAGAGCGTTATCATCTGCAAAAGCTGGCGATTTGACAAAAACGCACCGGGAGACACTATCTCCCGGTGCGTTTGGGGTAAAATCAATCCGATAAAACCAAATCAGGCCTTGCCGGCGCAGCCAAGGACGTCCACCAGCTTGTGACGGACCAGCTCCTTGATGTTGGCACGGGCGGGCTTCAGGTACTCGCGGGGATCGAACTTGTCGGGATGCTCTGCCATGAACTTACGGATGGTGCCGGTCATGGCCAAACGCAGGTCGGAGTCGATGTTGATCTTGCAGACGGACAGCTTGGCAGCCTGACGCAGCTGCTCTTCGGGCACGCCGATGGCGTTGGGCATCTGACCGCCGAACTCGTTGACCATCTTCACATACTCCTGAGGCACGGAAGAAGAGCCGTGGAGCACGATGGGGAAGCCGGGCAGGCGCTTGGAGACCTCTTCCAGAACATCGAAACGCAGGGGAGGGGGAACCAAGATGCCCTTTTCATTGCGGGTGCACTGCTCGGGCTTGAACTTATAAGCGCCGTGAGAGGTGCCGATGGCGATGGCCAGAGAGTCGCAGCCGGTCTTGGACACGAACTCCTCGACCTCCTCGGGGCGGGTGTAGGAAGCCTCGTGAGCGGCGACCTTGACCTCGTCCTCGATGCCGGCCAGAGTGCCCAGCTCGGCCTCGACCACAACGCCGTGATCGTGGGCATACTCCACGACCTTCTTGGTGATCTCGATGTTCTCGGCAAAGGGCTTGCCGGAAGCGTCGATCATGACGGAGGTGAAGCCACCGTCAATGCAGCTCTTGCAGGTCTCGAAGTCCGGGCCGTGGTCCAGATGCAGAACGATGGGGATATCGGGGCAGCACTCCACAGCGGCCTCTACCAGCTTCACCAGATAGGTGTGGTTGGCATAGGCGCGGGCGCCCTTGGAAACCTGCAGGATCACGGGAGCGTGCTCCTCCTGGCAAGCCTCGGTGATGCCCTGCACGATCTCCATATTGTTGACGTTGAACGCGCCGATGGCATAGCCGCCATCATAGGCTTTCTTGAACATTTCAGTAGAAGTAACCAGTGGCATACGAACATCCTCCTATAAAATATAACTTTCTATTTGGGGATCTATCCGTTTTTCATCCCGGAAGCCCTTGTGAACATATTGACAATTTTTTAGATTTCTGGGAGGAAAACGTTTTTCTTTTATCATAATATCACAAAAAAAATAAATTGCAAGTATTTACTTTCTAAAATTTCGATGATATGATACAGGTATCTTATTTTGAATCGTCAGGAGGATTTTCATATGAGCGAATTGAAAGGCGCCTGTATCTTCGGTCAGTCCGGCGGTCCCACTTCCGTTATCAACGCCAGTGCCTACGGCGTGATCGCAACTGCCCTGAAGAACCCCAACATCACCCGGGTCCTGGGTGCAGAGCACGGCATCAAGGGTGTTCTGAATGACCGTCTGTTCGACATGGGTCAGGAGGACCCCGCCGAGCTGGAGCTGCTGAAGTACACTCCTTCCTCTGCTCTGGGTTCCTGCCGCTATAAAATGGCGGACCCCGATGTGGATGACACGGATTACAAGCGCATTCTGGAGATCTTCAAGAAGTATGACGTCCGTTACTTCTTCTATAACGGCGGTAATGACTCCATGGACACCTGCAACAAGATCTCCAAGTATATGCAGAAGGTCGGCTATGACTGCCGCGTGATGGGCGTGCCCAAGACCATTGACAACGACCTGTTCGGCACCGACCACTGCCCCGGCTTCGCCTCCGCCGCCAAGTACATCGCCACCTCCTGCATGGAGGTCTATCAGGACGCCCGCGTCTATGACACCGGCATGGTCTGCATCATGGAGATCATGGGCCGTCACGCCGGTTGGCTGGCTGGCGCTGCTGCTCTGGCTACCGCTTACGGCGCAGGTCCCGACCTGGTGTACCTCCCCGAGGTGGACTTCGACATGGACAAGTTCCTGGCCGACGTGGACCGCATCTATAAGGAAAAGGGCAACTGCATGGTGGCCGTTTCCGAGGGTATCCACTATGCTGACGGCACCTTCGTCTCTGAGGCCAAGACCTCTGCCACCGACGGCTTCGGCCACGCTCAGCTGGGCGGTCTGGCTGCTCACCTGGCCTCTGTGGTCAAGGAAAAGACCGGTGCCAAGGTCCGCGGCATCGAGCTGAGCCTGCTGCAGCGCTGCGGCGCACATCTGGCCTCCGAGACCGACATTGAGGAGTCCGTCATGAGCGGTAAGGCCGCCGTGGAGAACGCCGTGGCCGGCATCACCGATAAGATGGTCGGTTTCCAGTGCACCCGTGACAACGGCAAGTACGTCTGCAAGACGGAGCTGCTGAACCTCACCGACGTGGCCAACACGGAGAAGAAGGTTCCTCTGGAGTGGATCAACAAGGAGCACAACGGCGTGGAGCAGCCCTTCATCGACTATGTGCTGCCCCTGATCCAGGGTGAGCCCAACCTGCCCAAGGTGGATTCCCTGCCCCGCTTCGCCAAGCTGAAGAAGGTTCTGGTAAAGTAAGTCTCCCCTTTAGAATTGTAAAACGCAGCCGCCTGACGGATACTCCATCAGGCGGCTGATTTGTTGCTTTACTGCTTTCTTTTCATTTTTCCGATTTACTGGTTTCTCTTATAGATGGCCCACAGGCCCTTCATCAGCAGTGTTTTATCGTAAAGGATCTTATTCCGGCAGAATTTCACGATAAAGGGCGCGCTGCCGCCGGTGGCCACGATGTGCAACTCCTTTCCGGGAAATTCCCCCCGGATGCGGTCGATGATGCCGTCCAGCATGGCGGCGGTGCCGTATACGATGCCGGAGCGCATACAGTCCTCCGTGCTTTTGCCGATCAGGTTTTTCGGGGCCTGAAGGGAAATGGCCGGGAGTTGGGCCGCCCGCCGGGAGAGGGCCTCCAGAGAGACGTTGACCCCCGGCAGCAGAAGGCCGCCCTCATAGGTCCGTCCCTCGGAAATGACACCGATGGTAGTGGCGGTACCCATGTCGATGGTGATGATGGGCGCGGTGAACTGTTCCAGCGCCGACACAGCGTCCGCCACAATGTCCGCCCCCACCTGACTTTGGACCGCCAGGCGGATATTCAGTCCCGTTTTCACGCCGGGGCCCACCACCACAGGCGGCTTGCCCAGCAGACGGGTCAGCGCTTTCTCCATCATAAAGTTCAGCGGCGGCACCACGCTGCACAGAATAGAATCCGTCACATCCTCATAGCGGAAATGGTAAAGCTGAAACAGGTTCATCAGATCCACACAGATCTGATCCGCCGTCTTTCGGTAGTCCGTATCCAAGGATGCTAAAAAGCGCAGCTCCCCATCCAGCCCAAACAGGCCGGTGGAAATCGTGGAGTTGCCGATATCGACCGCCAACAGCATACAAAGCCGCCTCCCCTCGTATAACAAATGGTTTTTTCCATCATACCACGGCATGAATTCTCTTGCAAGTGGCACGGGCCTTGATTATAATGGCATCGAGCCGTCATTCTATGCGTCAGGAGGGACTTTTATGGAGCTGACCCGGTACGCTTCCCCGCTGGGAACTATATTTTTAGCCGCCGACAACGGTGCGCTGGCCGGTCTGTGGCTGGAAGGGCAGAAATATTTTGCCGCCACGCTGGACGAAGCCGCCGTGGAACGGGACGATCTGCCCGTGTTCCGTCAGGCCGCCGCGTGGCTGGACGCCTATTTTGCCAAGCAGCCTCTCCCGGATCTGCCGCCGCTGGCCCCCAAGGGCAGCGATTTCCGTCAGGCGGTATGGAAGCTGCTGTTGGAGATCCCCTACGGTCAGGTAACTACTTACGGAGCTCTGGCACAGATTCTCCGGAATCGAGGAATTTCCGCTGCGGCCCAGGCGGTCGGCGGCGCGGTGGGGCACAACCCCATTTCTATCCTCATCCCCTGTCACCGGGTAGTAGGAGCGGACGGCAGTCTCACTGGCTACGCCGGAGGCGTGGAGAAAAAGCGCTTTCTGCTGGCATTGGAGGGCGTGGATATGACAAATCTCTACATGCCCAAGCGGGGCACGGCCCTGTGACCGTTCCGGCGTTCTTTATATTTGCAGACAAATGCCCCCGGCGGGAATATTCCCGCCGGGGGCATTTTTATTTACCTTTACAGGATAATGCAGATCAGCCCGCCGCTGCCCTCGTTGATGATGCGGGTCAGTGTCTCTTGCAGCTTTTTCCGGGCATCCTCAGGCATCCGCTTCAGTTTGGTTTGCAGATCGTCGCTGACCACCTCGTGAAAGCTGCGTCCGAAAATGTTGGACTGCCAGATCTTACTGGTGTCCCCTTCAAACTCCTGAAGCAGATAATTCACCATGTCCTCAGACTGCTTCTCATTACCCACGATGGGACTGACCGCCGTCTCAATATCCGCCCGGATCATGTGGATACTGGGGGCGCTGGCCTTCAGGCGGACACCGTACCGCCCTCCCTGCTTCATGATCTCCGGTTCCTCCAGCTTCAATTCGTCGATTCCCGGCACCACGATGCCATAGCCCGTTTCCCGGACATCCCGCAGCGCCCCGGCCACCTTGTCATATTCCGTCTTGACGCCGGCCAGCTTTGTCAGCAGGCTCATGAGGTCACCGTCATCCCCCACATCAAAGCCGGACTGCTCCGAGAGCGTCCGGTAGAACATCTCCCGGGGCAGGCTCACCCGTGCGGCGGCTACACCGGTGCCAAGGTCGATGGCTGTGATGAGCGCCTCGCTGATGTTCTCGTTTTCTCCCAGTTTCTTCACCGCGCCGTCGATCTCCCGGATGTGGTGCAGCTCCGCCATGCTCTGCCGGATGGCGTCATAGATTCCCGCCTTTACCGGATGCTCTCCCGGCAAAGCGTCCACCCAGGGCGGTAGGAAAATATCCAGTTCCCGCATGGGGAACTCATACAGCACCGCCTTCAGGATCTCCCCTACATCTTCCTCCTCCAGCCGCAAACAGTTCACCGGCACACACTTCACCTGATACCGGCTGGCGATGTCCCCGGCCAAGGCCAGAGTCCGGTCCGATTTGGGGTCCTCGCTGTTCAGCAGGACGATAAACGGCTTTCCCAGCTCCTGCAATTCCCGGATCACCCGCTCCTCCGGTTCCAGATAATCCTCTCTGGGAATGTCGGAAATGCTGCCGTCGGTGGTGATGACGATACCGATGGTGGAATGTTCCGCGATGACCTTCCGGGTGCCGATTTCCGCCGCCTCCGTCATGGGGATAGGATGATCGTACCACGGCGTTGTGACCATCCGGGGCTGATCATCCTCCGTCTGGCCCAAGGCCCCCCGGACCATGTAGCCCACACAGTCGATGAGCCGGACAGAAAAGGCCGCGCCTCCCTCCAACTGGATCTGGGCCGCCTCCTCCGGCACGAACTTCGGTTCCGCCGTCATCACCGTGCGGCCGGAGCCGCTCTGGGGCAGCTCGTCTCTGGCCCGCTCCCGGCGGTACACGTTGTCAATATTGGGAATGATCTGTGTCTCCATGAACCGCTTGATAAAGGTGGATTTCCCTGTCCGCACCGGCCCTACCACACCGATATAGATGTCGCCCGCGGTGCGGGTGGCAATATTCTGATAGATCGAGGTATTCATAGCATCCCGTCCTTTTTCCGCTTTTATAGTCCATTTCTATGAGACAGCCCGGAAAAGTATGACAGCCCGTCTGCCTTTGTTCATTCCCACCAAATCACCCGCCGCACGTTCGGCGCATTTTGTCGCTTTCACTTCTTTACATTACCAATTTATCATGGTAAACTACTACCATAATAAATCAATCGCTCGAACAATTCTTCAGGAGGAATGGAACATGAAAAAGTTGACTGCATTTGTACTCTCTGCTATGATGGTTCTGTCTCTGGCTGCCTGCGGCGCCAAGGCCGAAACCCCCGCCGCCGATGCGACCAAGCCTGCTGAAGTCGCCAAGCTGACCTACGCAGTGGAAGCCGGTTCCGCCGGTGAGGAGGTGGCGCTGGCCAACGGCTACAACGTTGTATCCGTAGACTCTCAGGCCAAGGCACTGATGGAAGTGCAGGCCGGCACCGCCGATGCCGCTATCATCGACTCCCTCATGGCCGGCGCCATGGTGGGTGAAGGCACCAGCTATCCCGATCTGACCATCACCGATCAGAAGCTCACTGAGGAGCTGTACGGCGTCGGCTGCCGCAAGGGCAGCGACCTGGCCTCCTTCATCAACTCCGTGATGGCTGGCGCTTACGCCGACGGCGTTCTGGAAGCAACCGCCGAGACCTACGGCGTACAGGCCGCTCTGGTGGAGCAGCCCGCATCCGAGTTCACCGCTTCCGAATCCGACAGCGACGTGCAGTACATCAAGGACAAGGGCACGCTGGTCATCGGCATCACCGAGTTTGAGCCCATGGACTATCAGGACGCTGACGGCAACTGGATCGGCTTCGACGCCGACATGGCCAAGCTGGTAGCGGAAAAGCTGGGCGTGGAGCCTGTGTTTACCGTGATCAACTGGGACAACAAGGTCTTCGAGCTGAACGGCAAGGGCATAGATGTGGTCTGGAACGGCATGACCATCACCACCGCCGCCCAGGAATCCATGGAGTGCACCAACGCCTACTGCAACAACGCTCAGGTCATTGTGACCAAGTAATTCCGCAAATCATACAGCAAAGGCAGAGAGCGGTCGCTCTCTGCCTTTGAGCGGCATATTTCCCGCATACGCTTTCCTTCCTCCCCCTTCGTTCCCCCCATTATCACTACATAGAGGAGAATTTTTTCATGTTCTGGACTGTTACCCTCTCCATCCTGCAAGGCTGTAGTCAGGCGGTCAAGCTGTTTTTCCTGACGCTGCTGTTCGCGCTGCCCCTTGGTCTGGTAGTGGCTTTCGGCTCCATGAGCAAGTGGGCGCCCTTCCGGGCTTTGGCCTACCGGCAGCAGGAAGCGCGGGGCTTTGCCCGCTGGCTCTCCCAGCTCCGGCCCCTGTCTGCCCTGACCAACGTCATCGTCTGGATCATCCGGGGTACGCCGCTGATCCTCCAGCTTATCATCATTTTCTACGGTCCCGGCACCTGGTTCGGCACAAATCCGTGGAACGCCTTCCAGGACGGACGCATGACCGCCTGCTGCATCGCCTTTATCATCAACTACGCCTGTTACTTCTCCGTGATCTACCGGGGCGGCATTGAGGGCGTCCCGGCAGGTCAGCGGGAGGCCGGCGAGGTGCTGGGCCTGACCAAGCGGCAGATTTTCTTCAAGATCACCCTTTTGCAGATGGTCAAGCGGATCATCCCTCCCATGTCCAATGAGATCATCACGCTGGTGAAGGACACCTCTCTGGCCCGGACCATCGCCATCATTGAGATCACCATGGCCGGCGAAGCTTTTATGAAGTCCAAGGGCATCACTTGGCCGCTGTTCTATACCGGCGTGTTCTATCTGGCCTTTGTGGGTCTTTTGACGCTCCTGTTCAGCTTCATCGAGCGCAAGCTCAGCTATTTTAAGTAAGGGAGGGCTTTGAAATGTCGATCTTAACCGTACAGCATCTGGAAAAGCATTTTGAAAACACAAAGGTCCTCAATGACATCAGCTTCTCTCTGGAGGAGGGACAGGCCCTTTCCATCATCGGCTCCTCCGGCAGCGGCAAAACCACGCTGCTGCGGTGTCTGAATTTTCTGGAAACGCCGGACGCCGGCACCATTACCGTACAGGACAAGGTGCTGTTTGACGCCGACCATCACGCAAACTGCTCCGAAAATGAGATCCGGAAAAACCGGCTCCACTTCGGCATGGTGTTCCAGTCCTTCAACCTTTTTCCCCAGTATACGGCTTTGGAAAACGTGACCCTCGCCCGGGAACTGATGGCCAAGGACAGCGGCGAGAGTAAGGAAGCCATCCGTGCCGCCGGAATGGAGCTGCTGGACCAGATGGGCCTTGCGGACCGTGCCGGGCACTATCCGCATCAGCTTTCCGGCGGTCAGCAGCAGCGGGTGGCCATCGCCCGGGCACTGGCGCTCCACCCGGATATTCTCTGCTTCGACGAGCCCACCTCTGCGCTGGACCCGGAGCTGACCGGCGAGGTGCTGAAGGTCATCCGTGGTCTGGCGGAACAGAAAACCACCATGATCATCGTCACTCACGAGATGGCCTTCGCCCGGGACGTGGCGGATCAGGTGATCTTCATGGACGGCGGCTTCATCGTGGAACAGGGCGATCCCAAGCAGGTCATCGACCACCCTCAGGAGGAGCGCACCAAGCAGTTTCTGGCCCGCTTCGCGGAAAACAACTGATATGACCAGGCCCCGTGCCTTGAACAGCCCCCATTTGTCGGACGATCCGGCAAATGGGGGCTGTTCTCTATCAAGCTATTTACCGAAACTAACAGGTCTGTACCGTCCCATGTTCCGTTCCTCTAAATCACAAGTCTTATTGGACCGGGTAACTGCATCCGAGCAAAAACACCGCGCTTGCGGGAACGGACGGCAAAGCTGCGTCGGATCTGCAACTCCGCTTTCGCGCTGTACATCAAAAAAAGGGCTTGCCATCTGCGATACGCAGACAGCAAGCTCTTTTGGCTGCTTAAATTGAACAGTCCGACCAGACTTAGTTCTTCTCGTCCTCGTCAGCCTTGGGAGCCTCCACAGCGGGAGTCTCTTCCTTCTTTTCGGCCTTCTTCTCCTTCTTCTCGGCCTCGGGCTGCTCACCGGTCTGAACGCCCACCTGAGACACGGCCCACTTGGTCAGCTCCATGCGGACACGGTCATCGCTGGTCTCAATCACAATGGTGTTGGGGTTCACCATAACGATCTTGCCCACAATGCCGCCGATGGTGGTGATCATATCACCCTTCTTCAGGCTGTCGCGCATGTTCTGTGCCTGCTTCTTCCGCTTGTTCTCAGGACGGATCATGAAGAAATACATCACCGCCATGAGGGCAACAATCATAATCATACTTTCCATAGTTCAAGGTTCTCCTTCAGTGTTGAAATCAGAATGTATTTATTATATCAAAGCTGACACTATTTGCAAGCCTTTTCTCAAGAAAGCAGTCTGCAATTTCATTTCCGTGGTCTGAAACAACGAACACCGATGTGCACCACCCTCGCGGGGCCAGATAAATCAGGTTTCGGTCCGTGATGAAATTCGACACACTGTAAAGCACCACGGCGGTGTCGATGCCCTGCTCCGCCATGTAGTCCGCCACGGAAGCATGGTAGTACCGCAGGTCCACCAGATGCACCTCGGAAAAGCACTGGGCCAAAAAGGGCACCAGCGAATCGGAATAGGAGTCCCGGATCAGCAGCAGCTTGCTGCCGTCGGTGATCGCCGGGTTTTCAAGGACGCACAACGGCTGATTGCCGCCGAGGAAGGAGCTGTATTTATCCTTGTGCTCCAGATAGCTGCGGTCATACAGCCGCCCCGGCTCCTCCTTACCGGATTTCCACGATGTGACCCGCAGGCTGTCCTCGGGCACCCAATACTCTATGGTATCCGGGGCGAGCCAGTGGATACCGGAGGTGGAGTACAGGGTGCCGTTGAAGTCCGTACTGGCAACTTCCGGTGTAAAGTCAGTTTCCTTTAATAGCTCTTTCCCCAAAGCGTTTAACAGTGCATTGGCTCCGTAGAACGCCCCACGGGTGGTCCAATGGTGGTCGGTCCGGTAATAGATAGGTTCCCCCGCGTGTTCCGTCAAGGCTCCCAGCAGATCCACCGTGGGCAGGCCCGTTTTCTCCGCCGCGTTTTGGATAAACGCAGCCTGATCGAAGCAGGGCGCGCCCTGCGGCAGCCTGTCCTTCCAGACCTCTGCCGCCGAGGGGATCAACCCCAAAAGCACCCGGCCATGAGATGCTTCTCCAAACCGCTTCACATCGTCCAAATTCTTTTCCATCTGAAGCCTGTCCGGTTCATCCACCTTGGCGATGAGGGTGTCGCCGCAGAGGTAGACGCCGTTGAATTCCCGCTTGCCCAACAACTGCTCACACCGGGCCTTCAGGCCCGTCCAGTCATCCCGCAGAGGGAACTGGTCGGCAAAATAGTCCTCCATCCCCGCGGTAAAGCTGCCGTTTTTCAGGTTTTCCCAGGAAAACTCCGGGAACTGGGCCAGCGTGCGGTTTTCCGTCTCGGACCGGTCTTTGTCCGGCAGTCCAATATGCCACGCCAGCAGTCCCGCCAGAAACACGCAGAACACGACGGTGGTCAGTTTTCCCTTTTTCACCATACAGGCCCCTCCCCTCTTAAAATCAGAACCGGAAATACAAAAACGGGTTGTAGCTGCCGTCCACCAGATAGGCGGTGCAGACCACCAGCCCCGCCAGCATCAGCACCGGGCCCAGAACGTCCCGGGCCCGCTCCGGCAGGCGGTTCCAGGTATTTTTCACAAGATGTGTGGAACCCATCGCCAAGATCGCCAGCGTCAGGCCGTAGGACATCAGATAATAGCCGTCCGTATCGCTCCACAGTGCCCCGCCGCCAAAGCAGGTCCTGAAATACTGCCCGCAGACGGACAGGTCCTCCATGGCGAACACGCCCCAGCCCACGAACACCACCACAAGCGTGTAGAAATGCCGCAGCCACGATGGCAGCTTTTGGAGGAAGTCCCGCAGCAGATACTTTTCCAGCATGAGCCACGCAAAGAAGTGCAGGCCCCAGAGGATGAAGTTCCAGCTCGCCCCGTGCCAGAAGCCGGTGCAGAACCAGACAAGGAAGATGTTCCGCACCGTCCGCCATGTCCCCTTCCGGCTGCCGCCCAAGGGGATGTACAGATACTCCCGGAACCATGTGGTCAGGGAAATGTGCCACCGCCGCCAGAACTCCGTCACGGAGGCGGCGGTATAGGGGTAGTTGAAGTTTTCCGGGAAGTGAAAGCCCAGCATCTGCCCCATGCCGATGGCCATGTCGGAATAGCCGGAGAAGTCGAAATAGATCTGGAAGCCGAAGGCCGCGATGCCCAGCCAGCCGCCGACGGCCGTCAGCGTCCCGGCAGACTGCGCCGCCAGCTCCGCGTCCCACAGTGCACCGATGCTGTTGGCCAGCAGCACTTTTTTCCCAAGGCCCACGGTGAACCGCCGTGCCCCGGCGGCGAACGCCGATGCCGTGTTCGTCCGGTGAATCAGCTCCGCCGCAACATCCTTATAGCGGACGATAGGCCCCGCCACCAGCTGCGGGAACATGGTCACATAGGCGCCGAAGGACACCATGTTCCGCTGGGCAGGGGCGTCCTGCCGGTAGACATCAACGGTATAGCTCATGGTCTGAAAGGTAAAAAAGGAAATGCCGATGGGCAGAGGCAGTCCCAGGGTGGGAATGGAAACGCCGGGGATCAGGGAGAGGTTGGCGGCGAAGAAGTCCCAATACTTGAAAAAGCCCAGCAGGCCTAAATTCAGCAGCACGCTCTCCGCCACGAACCACCGGGCCAGCTTGTCCCGGCTGCGGTACTTCTCCACCAGAAGGCCGTGGGTATAGTCGATGAGGATGGACAGCACCATGATGCTGATATAGACCGGCTCCCCCCAGCCGTAGAACACCAGGCTGGCCAGCAGCAGCGCCAGGTTCCGCCACCGAAGGGGAACGGCAAAGTAGATCGCCAGTGTGATCGGCAAAAAACCGAACAAAAAGGGTAAGCTGCTGAAACGCATGGGCTGTTCACCTCCTTTTTCTGTAAAGCAATTCTGCTTTAATGACGTTGAAATGCAGCGTTTTTTCCGTTTCTACATAGCAAACCAGCCGTGGTGTCACGGCTGGTTGTTCCGCGTCAGACTGTTACGCGCCAAACTGTGCGTTCCAGGCGTCCTCGATCTCCGTCTGGTGCTCGCCGGAGGCGATCATTGCCACATAGGCGCCGTTTTGCAGCACCTTGGCAGCCTTCCACTGGTCAATGGTCTCAGGATAGAAGGCATCCCCGTCCGCCTGACTGTCGATCCGGGTCTGGAGGATCTTCACCGCCTGCGCAGCATCCTGCTCACTGTCGGCTTGCAGGAACACATACTCGCTTACGGCGTAGGACATCACCGGGGCCTTGGCCAGAAGCTGCTTGGCGGGGATGTCCCCCAGACCCGGATAGTACATCTCCAGCATTTCACCGTCCAGATCCATCATATCGTCGCCCCAGCCGTATTGCTCCGCCAGAGCATTATAAAATCCGGTCAGATCCACGTCATTGGCAGTTTCTGTTTTGCTGCCGCAGGCAGTCAGCAGGCCGCACAGGGTCAGGGCCACAGCCGCCAGCGCAAACAATTTCTTCATAGTGCCTCCTTATAAACGTCCCTCAAGGGCGTTCATTTTCTTTCTATTGTGTTCTCTGCTTGCTAATATACACGATTTGCGTTATAATAGTCAAGAAACAAGCGGTAACAATCCGATTACAGAAAAGAGGTTTTTTTCATGTACAGCTTCCGCAACGATTACAGCGAAGGCGCACATCCCCAGGTTCTTCAGGCTCTGACGGACACCAATCTGGTCCAGACCTGCGGCTACGGCGTGGACCCCATCTGTGAGGAGGCCCGTGACCTGATCCGGACGGTCTGCGCCGCTCCCGAGGCAGACGTTCACTTCCTGGTCGGCGGCACCCAGACCAACTTGACGGTCATCACGGCGCTGCTGGCCTCCTATGAGGCGGTGATCGCCGCCCACACCGGCCACGTCAACTGCCACGAAACCGGCGCCATCGAAGCCACCGGCCACAAGGTCTGCGTGGAGACCTCCCCGGACGGCAAGGTGACTCCCGCTATGGTGGAGGCCGTTCTGGCCCGTCATGACGGCTCGGAGCACATGGTCTCCCCCAAGATGGTCTACATTTCCGATACCACTGAGATCGGCACCGTCTACACCAAGGCGGAGCTGACCGCTCTGCGGCACTGCTGCGACGAGCACGGCCTGCTGCTGTTCCTGGACGGCGCCCGTCTTGGCTCCGCCCTCACCTCCCCGGAAAGCGATCTGACACTGGCGGATCTGGCGGCGCTGACGGATGTGTTCACCATCGGCGGCACCAAGAACGGCGCGCTGTTTGGCGAGGCCGTGGTGCTGACGGTGCCCTGCCCCCACTTCCGCTGGCACATCAAGCAGCGGGGCGGTATGCTGGCCAAGGGCCGGCTGCTGGGCGTACAGTTCCAGGCGCTGCTGAAGGACGATCTCTACTTCGACATCGGCCGTCACGCCAATGACATGGCTTTCCGTCTGCGGGACGGCTTCAAGGCGCTGGGCTATGAGTTCCCGGTCCCCTCCCCCTCCAACCAGCAGTTCCCGGTCATGAAGATCCAGACCGCCGAAAAGCTGGCCGCCATGGGCTTTGAGTTCCAGGTGGAGCGGGTCATCGACGAAGAACACATTATGTACCGCTTCGTCACAAGCTGGGCCACTCCCGAAAGCGCTATTGACGATCTGCTGAACGCTCTGGCTCAGTGCCAGTAATCGCGATTTCCGGCAAAACAGCTCATAAATCCCCTGCTCTTTTGAAAAAAGGGCAGGGGATTCTTCTTTTTTTGACAAGTTTTTCTTGACACGAACAAGTGTTCGATGTATGATAAGAGTAGATAAAACATTTGTTCGATTGGAGGAACGTGTTATGATCGGTTGGAGCTTTTTCTTTATGCTGGTAGGCGTATCCACTTTGGCTTCCCAGGTATTCCGGGTAGTGGACTATATTGAACAGCCCACCCGTCATACCCGCCGCCACGCTGCGGCACGGTGAAGATGGACGTTCTTGCCAAGCTGGAGATCCTGACGGACGCAGCCAAGTATGACGCCGCCTGTACCTCCAGCGGCGTCCGCCGCGGGTTCCGGCAGGGCTATATCGGCAACACCACCTCGGCCATCGCCGGCTGCTGCCATACTTTCTCCGCTGATGGGCGGTGCGTCACGCTGCTGAAGGTGCTGATGAGCAACTGCTGTGTCTATGACTGTGCCTATTGCGTCAACCGGCGGAGCAACGATACCCGGCGGGCGGCGTTTACGCCGCAGGAGCTGGCGGACCTGACCATCAACTTCTACCGGCGGAATTATATCGAGGGGCTGTTCCTCTCCTCCGGGGTACTGCGGAATCCGGACTACACCATGGAGCAGATGATCCGGGCCATCCGCATCCTTCGGGAAGAATACCGCTTCAACGGCTACATCCACGCCAAGGCCATCCCCGGCGCTGCCCCGGAGCTGGTGGAGCAGCTGGGCCTTTTGGCCGACCGGTTGAGCTGCAACATCGAGCTGCCCTCAGAGGCAGGACTGCGGACTCTGGCCCCGGAAAAGACGAAGGCCTCCGTGCTGGCCCCCATGCGGCAGATCCAGATCAGAAGTATTCAAAATAAAGAAGAACTGGTCAAGTACCGCCACACGCCCAAGTTCGCCCCGGCGGGCCAGAGCACCCAGATGATCGTGGGTGCCACGCCGGACAGCGACCTCCACATCCTGCGGCTGACGCAGGGGCTTTATGACCGGTATCAACTGAAACGGGTATTTTTTTCCGCCTATGTGCCGGTGGTGGAAAGTGCCCTTCTCCCCTCCAAGGAGACCAAGCCACCCCTGCTGCGGGAGCATCGGCTCTATCAGGCGGACTGGCTGCTGCGGTTTTACGGGTTCCGTGCGGAGGAGCTGCTGGACGAGCAAGCCCCTTCCTTTGACCCCCGTCTGGACCCCAAATGCTGCTGGGCCTTGCGGCATCCGGATTTTTTCCCCGTAGAGGTGAACCGGGCGGACTACGAAGCACTGCTGCGCGTCCCCGGCCTGGGGGTAGTATCCGCCCGCCGCATCCTGACTGCCCGGCGGGCTGGCCCTCTGCGGCTGGAAAATCTGCCAAAATTAGGTGTGGTCATGAAGCGGGCGCAGTATTTCCTCACCGCCAATGGCCGCATGGCCGACGGTCTGCGCTTCACGCAGGACAGCCTTCTGCGAAACCTCATCGCCGTGGAGCAGTCCCTGCTGCCCCAGCCGGAGATGCGACAGCTTTCTCTGTTCGACGATGCCGTTTAAGTCCGGAGGTGCCCTATGAACGAAATGATCTACACCTATGACGGCAGCTTCGAGGGCTTTCTCTGCTGCATTTTTGACAGCTACGCCAACAAAGAAGTCCTCACCGCCATTACCGACGATGAGGACTCTGCGCCTATCCTGTTTCCCGTCCGGGCGATACAAACCGACAGCGGTCACGCCGGGCGCGTCCTGCGAAAGCTGCACAAGCTCTCCCCCTACGGGGAGGAACTGGTGCGCCGGGGGTTTCTCACCTGCATGGAGGACCGTGAGATCCGCCTGTACCGGCTGGTGGTGAAGCTGCTGCGGGAGGGGCCCGGCTTTCTGCGGAACTTTTCCGACGAGACGCTTCATCCGGTAGCGGCAGCCGTCCGGCACCTCAACGGCGAAGCCCACCTTTTAAAAGGCTTTCTCCGCTTCTCCGAGCTGGGCGGCATCCTCGGCAGTGAGATCGAACCGAAAAACCGGGTCCTCCCCATTCTGCGGGGCCACTTCTGCGCCCGCTATCAAAACGAGAAATTTTTCATTTATGACCGCACCCACCACGAGGCGCTGTTTTACGCCGCCGGCAAGGCCGTCATTCGCCCGTTAGCGGACTTTCAGATGGCGCCTCCGAATGAAACGGAGGCCGCCTACCGGCTGCTTTGGAAGCGGTTTTACGATACCGTGGCTATTCGGGAGCGGGAAAATCCGAAACTGCGAATGACCCACATGCCAAAGCGTTATTGGTCCACCATGACGGAATTTCAGGATGATCCCTATTTCACTCCGCAAAGCTCTGCCGCAGCCGTTCCAGTCCCCGGCGTTCCAGCCGGGAAACCTGCACTTGGGACACCCCCAGCACCCGGGCGGCCCGCTCCTGCGTCAGCCCCTTGAAATAGCGGAGCAGAATCGTCATGCGCTCCTTTTCCGGCAGTTGATCCACCGCCTCCCGCAGGGCGATGCGCTCCACAAGTCCCTCCTCCGGGGCCTCCGTGCCCAGCAGCCCCTCCAGCGCAAGGCCGTCCGCTGTTTCCCGCTGCAAGGAATCCGGTGCCTCTGTGGCCAGATCCACCTGGGCGATCTCCTCCGGTGTCCATCCGGTCTGATCCGACAACTCGGAGAGGGACGGCTCCCGCCCCAACTCCTGCCGCAGCCGCTCCCGCAGGGCATACAGAGTCAGTGCCTGCTCCCGGATGCTCCGTCCCACCTTGATGGTGCCGTCATCCCGGAGAAACCGCTGGATCTCCCCGGCGATCTTGGGAACGGCATAGGTAGAAAAGCAGGTGCCATAGGAAAAATCAAACCCCCGGATCGCTTTCAGAAACCCAAGACATCCCAGCTGGTACAGGTCGTCCGGCTCCACTCCCCGGCCATAATACCGGCGGACCACGCTCCAGATCAGGCCGTTGTTTTCCAGCACCGCCTGCTCGCAGGCGTCCCGGTCCCCCTCCTGAGCCGCCCGCAGCAGCTCCATGGCGCCATTCATCGCTTGATCCGGGGGGCGATCTTCTTTTTCATCACCACGGTGGTGCCCCGGCCAGCCACGGACCGCACCTTTAAACTATCCATAAAGCTCTCCATGATGGTGAAGCCCATGCCGCTGCGTTCCTCTCCTCCGGTGGTGAACATGGGCTGCCGGGCCTTTTCCACATCCGGGATGCCCCGGCCATAGTCCCGCACCGTGATCTCCAGCACCTGTCCGGTACAGATCCGGACCTTCACCGTCACCTTCCCGATCCGGTCCGGGTACGCATGGACGATGGCGTTAGTGGCCGCCTCAGAAACGGCGGTCTTGATGTCCTCCAGCTCGTTGAGAGTGGGGTCCATCTGTGCCGCGAAGCAGGCCACTGCAGAGCGGATAAACCCCTCGTTGCTGCTCTGGCTTGGGAACTGCAAGGTGACTTCATTTTCCGTCTTTATTTTCATTATGTAAACCTCCCGTTATTGAATGGAAACCAGCCGCCCGATGCCGGCAGCGTCCAGAACACGGCGGGCCTGCTCCGGCACGTTCCGGAGCACAACGCTGCCCTCCATCAGCTGCATCCGCTGCTGAGATCGAAGGATCAGGGCGATCCCGGAGCTGTCCATAAAGGTCACGCCCGCAAAGTCTAAGATCAGACTTCTGGGAAGGGCCGCATCAATGGCGATCTCCACTTCCTTCAAGGCATTTCTGGCCCCGTGATGGTCCATTTCTCCGCTGAATTCCAGCAACAGCTCCCGGTCTGTGTCCCGCGCTCGTATATCCATACTATTCCCTCTTTTGTCGAATTTTATCCCCATTTGTCAAATCAGCTCAGAAGGCACTCTGCTCCGATCAGATCTGTTGGGGAATGGCTTGTCTTACGGTGATGGTAGCATATTCGCCGGACAGGTTTCTGTCGAAGCCGGGTGCGACTGTCATATTTTTTATGTAAATCTCTGCCGGTTATCTCTCACCTGCCATATCACGGTCAAAATCGACGGAATACATCCCCTTAACGCGCCTACGGCTCCGCCTTCGGGCCCATAATAGCGCACTTGAAATTTGCAGCAAAAAAAGCGGCCCATGCGTAAAACGCATAGGCCGCTTTTTCGTGCAGTCAAAGCAGATTGGATCCAGTTTTCAGAAAACGGTTTTTCCGTTAATACAACGCTTCACCAGTATAGACCAGCTTGGCGTCACCGGTGAGGGTGATCTTCTCGTCGGTGTAGTTCACCACCAGATCACCGCCGGCAGCCCGGACGGTCACATCCCGTCCCTTTTCGCACATACCGTTGGCCACGGCCGCCACCACAGCGGCGCAGGCACCGGTGCCGCTGGCCATGATCTCGCCGCTGCCCCGCTCCCAGACCCGCATTTTGATGGTGCTGGGATTCACCACGCGAATAAACTCTGCGTTGATCCGCTCCGGGAAATAGGGAGCCTGCTCAAACCGGGGACCGAGGAACTCCACATCCACATCGTCGATCCGGGGGCAGAAGGCCACGCAATGGGGCTCTCCCACGTCTACGCAGGTGATGTTGAAGGACTGTCCGCCGATATACACCGGGTAATCCACCACCGTCTTTTCCGCGATGGCAAACCGGAAGGCCGCCGCATCCAGAGAGGCGCAGCCCATATCCACACAGGCGGAGGTCACAAGACCGTTGGCGGTGTAGAGGTGTACCTCCCGGACGCCGGCGCCGGTCTCGATCCGCATATCTTCCTTTTTCACCAGACCGTTGTCATACAGGTACTTGCTCATGCAGCGCAGGGCGTTGCCCGCCGTGGCGTTCTCGCTGCCGTCGGCGTTGAACAGCCGGATCTTCGCGTCGGCAATGTCGGAATGCTCCATCAGGACGATCCCGTCGGCGCCGATGCCGTAGTGCCGGTCACAGAAGGTGACGCACAGGGACTCCGGGCAGGTGATCTCGCCGTGGAAGTTTTCCAGGAAGATGTAATCGTTTCCGCAGGTCTGCAGCTTGGAGAATTTCAGCTTCTGACGCTCGCTGCGGAGGTGGCAGATGTCGATGAGTTCCGTGTTCCGCTGGTTGTAGCGGCTGGCCAGAATATCCGTCAGCGCATTGGCGGTATCCAAAGAGGTCAGGCACGGGATCCCCAGCTGGACGCAGCGGTGGTTCAGATGGATGAAGTCCCGGATATAGATGGGCTCCGTGGAGCCGGTGAGGATCACATAGTCGATCCGGCCGTTTTCAAGGAGCTGGAACACCCGGTTGTCCTTCCCCAGCTTGCCCACGATCTCCACATCGGTACCCAGACGGGAGATCTCTCTGGCGGTGCCGTCGGTGGCGTAGAGCTTATAGCCCATTTCATCCAGCTTCCGGGCGATGTTGACGATCTCCGGCTGATCCCGGTGGTTCACGGAGATCAGCACACCGCCGCGGGTCTCCTTCTCCACCTTGTATCCGGCAGAGACAAGGCCCTTGAACAGGGCCTCCTGCATATTTTTGCCAAGGCCCAGCACCTCGCCGGTGGATTTCATCTCCGGGGAGAGGGCGGCGTTGGCATCGGTGATCTTCTCAAAGGAGAACACAGGCACCTTCACGGCCACATAGGGGGGCTGGCGGTACAGACCGGTGCCATAGCCCAGAGAGGCCAGAGGCTGGCCCACCATGACCCGGGTCGCCAGGTCCACCATGGGCACGCCGGTGACCTTGGAAATATAGGGCACTGTGCGGCTGGCCCGGGGATTCACCTCAATGACGTACAGCTCGTTCTGGTAGATCAGATACTGAATATTGATGAGGCCATGGGTCCCCAGAGACAGGGCCAGCTTTTCCGAGCAGTCCACAATGACCTTCAGCATCTTATCTCCGATGGAGAAGGGCGGATAGACGGCGATGGAGTCGCCGGAGTGGACGCCGGTGCGCTCGATGTGCTGCATGATGCCGGGGATCAGGACGTCCTTGCCGTCGGAAATGACGTCCACTTCCAGTTCCTTGCCCATGAGGTACTGGTCCACCAGCACCGGGTTTTCGATCTTGCCGGAGAGAATGATCTCCATATAGGTCCGCACGTCCTCATCGTTGTGGGCGATGACCATGTTCTGGCCGCCGATGACGTAGGAGGGGCGCAGCAGCACGGGATAGCCCAGCTCATGGGCGGCGTCCAGCGCCTCCTGCATACCGGTGATGGCCCGGCCCTGAGGCCGCTTGATGGAGAACCGCTCCAGCAGGGCATCGAACCGTTCCCGGTCCTCTGCCATGTCGATGGACTCGGCGCTGGTGCCCAGGATAGGGATACCGTGGCTGTCCAGGAACTTGGTGAGCTTGATGGCCGTCTGGCCGCCGAAGGCCACCACCACACCCACGGGCTTCTCCACCTCGATGATGTGCATGACATCCTCGGGGAACAGGGGCTCGAAGTACAGACGGTCGGCGGTGTCATAGTCCGTGGAGACGGTCTCGGGGTTGTTGTTGACGATGACTACTTCATAGCCCAGTTCCTTCAGGGTCCAGACGCAGTGGACGGAGGAGTAGTCAAACTCAATGCCCTGGCCGATGCGGATGGGGCCGGAGCCCAGCACCATGATGACGGGCTTGCCGCTGCGGGGGAAGGTCCGGGATTCGCAGAACTTATCAAAAGTGGAATAGAAATAGGGAGTCTCGGCATCGAACTCCGCGCCGCAGGTGTCCACCATCTTGTAGACGGCGTCTTTCTTATCACAGGGCAGCGCGGCAGCGCCGGAGAGTCGCTTGAGGGTATCGTCGGGATAGCCCATCTTCTTGCCGGTCTCATAATGCTCAACGGTGAGGCCGTCCTTTTCCAGAGCCTTTTCAAATTCCGCCATTTTCTTCAGCTTTGCAAGGAACCAGCGGTCGATCCGGGTGATGCTGAAGATCTCGTCGATGGACGTACCGCCCTTCAGGGCCTCAAAAATGGTAAACAGACGGTGGTCATCCACCCGGCGGAGCCGCTCCCAGATGGGGGCGCGGTCCTCAGGATCGTTTTTACGGTTCAGGCTATCCAGACCCACTTCCGCGCCGCGGACGGCCTTCATCAGTGCCATCTCAAAGCTGGGGGCGATGGCCATGACCTCGCCGGTGGCCTTCATCTGGGTGCCCAGCTTGCGGCTGGCGTCGGCAAACTTATCGAAGGGCCACTTGGGCATCTTCACCACAATGTAGTCCAGCGTGGGCTCAAAGCAGGCGCAGGTCTTGCCGGTGATGTCGTTTTTGATCTCGTCCAGGGTGTAGCCCAGGGCGATTTTGGTGGTGATTTTGGCGATGGGATAACCGGTGGCCTTGGAGGCCAGAGCGGAGGAACGGGACACACGGGGGTTCACCTCAATGACCGCATATTCAAAGCTGTCCGGGTTCAGCGCCAGCTGCACGTTGCAGCCGCCCACGATCCCCAGATGGGTGATGATGTCCAGAGACGCCTTGCGGAGCATCTGGAACTCCTTGTCCGCCAGCGTCTGGGTGGGGGCCACCACAATGGAGTCTCCGGTGTGGACACCCACAGGGTCGAAGTTTTCCATAGAGCAGACGGCGATCACATTGCCCACGCCGTCCCGCATGGTCTCGAACTCGATCTCCTTCCAGCCGAAGATGGCCCGCTCCACCAGAATCTGGGTAATGGGGGAGGCGTCCAGTCCCGTCTGGGCGATGATGCGCAGCTCCGCCTCATTGGCCGCCGCGCCGCCGCCGGCCCCGCCCAAAGTAAAGGCGGGACGGACGATGACGGGATAACCGATCCGCTCGGCCACCTCTAAGGCAGCCTCTACCGTTTCGGCAATATCGGAGGCGACGACCGGCTGGCCGATCTCCGCCATGGCTTCCTTGAAAAGCTCCCGGTCCTCGGCCCGGGAAATGGCCTTGGCGTCGGTGCCCAGCAGGCGGACGCCCTGTTCCTCCAGAAAGCCCTCCTTATCCAACTGCATGGCCAGGGTCAGGCCGGTCTGCCCGCCCAGTCCTGCCAGAAGGCTGTCGGGGCGCTCCTTTTTGATGATGCGCTTGATGGTCTCGGTGGTAAGGGGCTCCAGATAGATCTCGTCCGCCATGGCCTGGTCAGTCATGATGGTGGCAGGGTTAGAGTTGCACAGCACCACGTTGACCCCCGCCTCCTTCAGGATGCGGCAGGCCTGGGCGCCGGCGTAGTCAAACTCGGCGGCCTGGCCGATGACGATGGGGCCGGAGCCGATGACCAGGACTTTTTTGATACTTGTATCCAAAGGCATTAGACTCTGCCTCCTTTCATCAACTCTACAAACCGGTCGAAGAGGAAGGACGTATCCTTGGGGCCAGTACAAGCCTCAGGATGGAACTGGACGGTAAACGCCTTCAGTTCCGGATAGTCGATGCCCTCGCAGGTGCCGTCATTGGCGTTGACAAAACGAACCTTGCCCAGTTTCACCGTATCGCCGTCCACCGCGTAGCCGTGATTCTGGCTGGTGATGTAGGTGCGGACGCCAGCCACATCCCGGACAGGCTGGTTCACGCCCCGGTGGCCATATTTCAGCTTGTAGGTGCTGCCGCCGGCGGCCAGCGCCGTCAGCTGGTGGCCCAGGCAGATGCCGAACATAGGTACCTTGCCCAGAAGTTTGCGGATCTGCTCAATCTGGTACACGTTTTCCGCCGGGTCTCCGGGGCCGTTGGAGAGCATCACGCCGTCCGGGTCAGCGGCCAGGATCGCCTCCGCGGAGGTGGACGCAGGCAGGACCGTCACGGTGCAGCCCCGCTTCTGGAGTTCCCGGACAATGTTGCGCTTGGCGCCGTAATCCAGCAGGGACACCCGGAACCGCTCCTCCCTTTCCGCCGGATGGACAGAGGATTCCTTACAGGAAACAGCCTCCACCACGCCGGTGACGGCGTAGGTCTCGATGGGGGTCAGGTCGGCGGGGATCTCGTCGCAGATGGCGGCGTTCATCACACCGTGCTCCCGGATGATGCGGGTCAGCTCCCGGGTGTCCACGCCGAACAGCCCCGGCACCCCCTCCTCTTTCAGGAAGGTATCCAGATCACAGTCCGTGCGGAAGTTGGAAGGAGCGCCGCAGTACTCCCGGACCACGTAGCCCTTGACGCAGCAGGCGCCCTCGAAGTCCTCCCGGATGATGCCGTAGTTGCCGATGAGGGGATAGGTCTGCATGACGATCTGCCCGGCATAGCTGGGGTCCGTCAGGGTCTCGACGTAGCCGCACATACCGGTGGTGAACACCAGCTCACCCACGGTGTCGGTCTCCGCACCGAACCGGACGCCCTCAAATACCTGGCCGTCCTGTAAGATCAAATAGCCTTTTTTCATAGGGATTCTCCTTGGGCAGCCTTATTTACCGGCCTCGGTCTCGCAGTAGATGCAGCGGTACACGTGCTTGGCCCGGTCGGTCAGCACGAACTCCTGGGGCAACTCCTGCTCCACGGAGGTGATACAGCGGGGGTTCTTGCACTTCAGCACACCCCGGATCCGCTCCGGCAGCTTCAAGCCCCGCTTTTCCACCAGCTTGCCGTCATGGATGATGTTGACGGTGATGGTGGGGTCCACATAGCCGATCAGATCCCAATCAAGGTCCATCTCGCGGTCGATCTTGATGATGTCCTTCCGTCCCAGCTTGCCGCTGGTGACGTTCTTCAAAATAGCGACGGTGCAGTCCAGCTTGTCCAGGCCCAGGATGTTGTACAGCTCCATGGCCTTACCGGCGGTGATGTGGTCGATCACGATGCCGTTCTGAATAGAATCAATAATCATGTCCGTTCTCTCCTCTCACTGAATACCCAGCAGCTTCATGATCAGCGCCATGCGGATGTAGCGGCCGTTCTGTGCCTGCTTGAAGTAGCAGGCACGGGGGTCCTCGTCCACCGCCACGGAGATCTCATTGACGCGGGGCAGCGGATGCAGGATCCGCAGATCCTCCTTGGCGTTTTCCAGCTTCTCCGGGGTGAGGATGTAGCTGTCCTTCAAGCGGAGGTAATCCTCCTCATTGAAGAAGCGTTCCTTCTGGACGCGGGTCATGTACAGGATATCCAGCTCCGGCATGACCTCCTCCAGAGAGGTGGACTGGGTATAGGGAATGTTCTTGGACTTGACGTACTGCTCCTTGACGTAGCGGGGCAGCTTCAGCTCCTCCGGGGAGACAAACACGAACCGGACGCCGGTGTAGCGGCTCATGGCAGCCACCAGAGAATGGACCGTCCGGCCAAACTTCAGGTCACCGCAGAAGCCGATGGTCAGGTTGTCGAAATGGCCCTTTTCCTTGTGGATGGTGATGAGGTCCGTCAGGGTCTGGGTGGGGTGGTTGTGGCCGCCGTCACCGGCGTTGATCACCGGCACCAAGGAGTGCTGCGTTGCCACCAGAGGCGCGCCCTCCTTGGGGTGGCGCATGGCGATGATGTCGCAGTAGGCGCTGACCACCCGGATGGTGTCCGCCACGCTCTCGCCCTTGGAGGCGGAGGAGCTGGCGGCGGAGGAAAAGCCCAGCACCTGTCCGCCAAGGGACAGCATGGCGCTCTCAAAGCTCAGGCGGGTACGGGTGGAAGGCTCAAAGAACAGCGTTGCCAGGATCTTGCCGTCGCACTTATGGGCATATTCGGCGGGATGCTCCATAATATCGCAGCCCGTTTTTACCAGCTCGTCGATCTCCTCGGTGGAGAGCTGCATAATGTCGATCAAATTTTCCATATCAGTTTTTCCCTCCATTGATCCAGCTTTCGTCAGACGGATTGTCCCGGAATTTCAGCAGACGGGACACATCCTCCGGCGCGATATAACCTTCCTCCGCGCCCACCTGGGCGATGGTATCCAGGTTCGTCAGGCTCACGTTCTTCACGCCGGCCTCCGCCATGCGCTCCACGCCCTTCTTCATGCCGTAGGTGAAGATGCTCACCACACCCAGCACCTCAGCGCCTGCTTCCCGCAGGGCCTCCACGGTCTCCAGCACGCTGCCGCCGGTGGAGATCAGATCCTCCACGACCACGACCTTCTCGCCCTTGTCCAGACGGCCCTCGATGCGGTTCTGACGGCCGTGGTCCTTATTGCCGGAACGGACGTAGCCCATGGGCAGGCCCAGCAGGTGGGCGGCAATGGCGGCGTGGGCGATTCCCGCGGTGGCGGTGCCCATCAGGACCTCCGCCTCCGGGTACTCCCGCTTCACGGTATCGGCAATGGCCTGCTCCACCTCGTTCCGGGCTTCCGGAGCGGTGAGGATCAGTCGGTTATCGCAGTAGATGGGGCTCTTGATGCCGCTGGCCCAGGTAAAGGGCTCCTGAGGGCGGAGAAAGACCGCCTTGATCTCCAGCAGACGCTTGGCAACGCGCACATTGATGCTGTCCATAGTTTGTTCTCCTTTATATCAATTTTTCTGTTGATCCAATCGTTTCCGTTTCGCGGCTCAGCCCACGAACTCCGCCACGCAGCGGCGGTAGGCAGCCACGGGGTCCTCCGCCTGGGTGATGGGACGGCCCACCACGATGTAGTCGGAGCCAAGCTCCTTGGCCTTGGCCGGCGTGGTGACCCGCTTCTGGTCGCCCACATCTCCGTCAGCAAAGCGGACACCGGGGGTCACGGTGAGGAAGTTCTTGCCGCAGCGCTCGTGGACCGCGCCTGCCTCCAGGGGAGAGCACACCACGCCGTCCAGTCCCACGATGGAGGCGATCTCCGCATAGTGCATCACCACTTCGGCAATGGGCTTTTCGATCCACAGCTCTTTTTCCAGCATGTCCTGATCCGTGGAGGTCAGCTGGGTCACAGCGATCAGCAGCGGGCGGGTACCATCCGGACGGGTCAGGCCCGCCAGAGCGGCGGACATCATGGCGCCGGTACCGGCGGCATGGACGTTCACCAGGTCCACATCCAGCGCGGACAGAGCGGCCATAGCCTTTTTCACGGTGTTGGGGATATCATGCAGCTTCAGATCCAGGAAGATCTTGTGGCCCCGGGCCCGGATCTCCCGGACGATGGAAGGGCCTTCGGCGTAGAACAGTTCCATGCCGATCTTCACAAAGGGCTTTTCCTCTGTGAAGCGGTCCAGAAATGCCAGTGTCTTTTCCTTGCTGTCAAAGTCCAGCGCAACGATAACGTCTTTACCCATGATGTGCTCCTCCTATGATCTCTGTCAGATTTTCCATGCCGTACCGTTCCATCACGGCAGGCAGATTTTCGATAATGGTCTTGCAGGCATACGGCTCCACAAGGTTCGCCGCGCCCACGCCGATGGCGGTGGCGCCCGCCAGCATCAGCTCGATGACGTCCTCCGCCGTGGTGACGCCGCCCATGCCCACGATGGGGATGGACACTGCCTCGTAGACCTGATACACCATCCGCACTGCCAGCGGGAACATCCCCGGGCCGGACATACCGCCGGTGGTGTTAGCCAGCAGCGGGCGGCGGCGCTTCAGATCGATCCGCATACCCGGCATGGTGTTGATGAGGCTCACGCCGTCGGCGCCCTCATCCTCGCAGGCCTTGGCAACGGCGGCGATGTTGGCTGCCGTGGGGGACAGCTTCAAAATGATGGGCTTTTTCGTCACCGCCCGGACGGCCTTCGTCACCTCGGCTGCGGACTTGGGATCCGCGCCGAAGGCCGCGCCGCCGCCGTGGACGTTGGGGCAGGAGATATTGACCTCCAGCCAGCCCACCTGCTTCTGAGCGTCCAGCTTCTCGCAGACCTCGGCGTATTCCGCCACGGAAAAGCCGCTGATATTCGCCATCACCGGCTTGTGAAATACCTGCTGGAGCTTCGGCAGCTCCGTTTCGATTACCGCGTCCACGCCGGGGTTTTGCAGGCCCACAGCGTTCAGCAGACCGCCGGCATACTCCGCAATGCGGGGCGTGGGATTGCCGAACCGGGGCTCCCGGGTGGTTCCCTTAAAGGAAAAGGTACCTAACATATTGATATCGTACAATTCCGCGAACTCATAGCCATAGCCGAAGGTGCCGCTGGCGGGGATAATGGGGTTGTCCATCTCAATACCGCAGAGGGTCACTTTTGTATTCACCATACGATCTCCTCCTTTTCCAGCACGGGGCCGTCCTTGCAGATCCGCTTATTGCCGTATTTCGTTTTGCAGGAGCAGCCCATGCAGGCCCCGAAGCCGCAGCCCATCCGCTCCTCAAAGCTGAACTGGCCGGAGGTCTTGCAGGCGCTGTATACCGCCTTCAGCATCGGCTCCGGACCGCAGGTATAGAGATAGGTGTAGTCGGACACGGCGGCCATGCCGTCGGTCACAAGGCCCTTGAGGCCGGCGCTGCCGTCGGCGGTGGCGATGATGACCTCCACCCCCAGCGCCCGGAACTCCTCTGCCAGGAAGATCTCGGATTCCCGGTTGAAGCCCAGCACGGCGGTGACGCGCTTACCCTGTGCGGTCAGCTGCTTGGAGAGGCCGTACAGCGGCGGGATGCCCACGCCGCCGCCCACCAGCAGGGGGTGTTCCCCGCTGCGGGACACATCGTAACCGTTGCCAAGGCCCGTCAGCACATCCAACTCCGTGCCGGGAGCCATGCCCGTCATGGCCTCGGTGCCGTGGCCCAAGACTTTATAAATAAGCGTCAATTCTCCGTCGGACCAGTCGCACACGGAGATGGGACGGCGGAGGAAAAAGCCGGAGAGTTTCAGGTTCACGAACTGGCCCGGCGCGGTGATGGCAGAGGTGTCCCCCGCCAGCCGCAGACGGTAGATCCCATCAGCCAGCCTTGTGTTTTCAGCCACTGTCAAGGTTATTTGCTTCACGATCATTCTCCTTTCAGCAGACGGTCTGCATCATACCAGGCAGCCGTTTCGCCTGCTGCTGTCAGCAGGCAGCGGCCTTGGGCCTCCCATCCTGTAAAGGGTGTTGCCTTGCCCATGGAGAGGAAGTCTGCCGGGTCGATCCGATAGCGGTCATTCAGGTCGAACACGGTAAAACCGGTATCCGTCGGGATGTTGAAGCGGCGGCAGGGGGCATCGTGGAGCAGCTCCATCAGCCGCTCCATAGAGATGACGCCGGGCTTCACAAGTTCAGTATACAACAACGGGAACGCCGTTTCCAGTCCTACAATGCCCATTGCGCTTTTTTCCAGTCCGCGGCCTTTTTCCTCGGCACTGTGAGGGGCATGGTCCGTGGCGATCATGTCGATGGTGCCGTCTGCCAGGCCTTCCAACAGCGCCTCCCGGTCTCTCTTATCGCGCAGAGGCGGATTCATTTTGAAACGGCCGTCCTCCTGCAAGCAGGAGTCATCCAGCAGCAGGTAGTGAGGACCGGTCTCACAGGTGACGTCCAGACCCTCGGCCTTGGCCTTGCGGATCAGGTCCACGCTCTCCTTGGTGGAGATGTGGCAGACATGATAGCCGCAGCCCGTCTCCCGCACCAGTTCCAGATCCCGCTGAATGGGCCGCCACTCGCTCTCGGAGCAGATGCCCCGGTGGCCATGGGCCTTGGCATAGGCGCCGTCATGGATATAGCCGCCCCGCAGGAGGGAATTGTCCTCGCAGTGGGCCACGATCAGCTTGCCCAGGCGCTTGGCCTCCATCATGGCGCGGCGCATCACGTCGCGGTCCTGAACGCCCTTTCCGTCATCGGAGAAGGCCACCACATAGGGGGCCATGGCGTCCAAGTCCGCCAGCTCCCCGCCCTGCTCGCCTTTCGTAATCGCCCCATAGGGCAGGACCCGGATCACGGCGTCTTTTTGAATGGCGTCCAGCTCCGGCTGCAAGGTCTCCATGCTGTCCGGCACCGGATTCAGGTTCGGCATGGCGCATACGGTGGTATAGCCGCCGTGGGCCGCCGCTAAAGAGCCGGTACGGATGGTCTCCTTATAAGAAAAACCCGGCTCCCGAAGATGCACATGCACATCAACGAAACCGGGTAAAATCACGAAAGAAGAAGCATCCATAGTGGAAATAGTACCGCCTCGGGAAACACCATTGCCCAAAGAAATGGAAACACTGCTCCGGGAGAAAACGCCGCTGCGGAATACCTGCGCATTGTTCAGTACCAACGTCACGATCATCGCTCCTTTTCTAAAAATCTCTAAACTTTCGATAGGATACCATGGGTTTCCCTACCTGTCAAGGGCCTTTTTTCACAAGAGGCCCTCCGATTTCACCGATGCGTTTCTACGCCCCGGCAAACTGACGGAAATCATCGAATTTTCCCTCTGTCTTTAGGCGGACACACAGAAAAAAACATCCACCCGCCGGGCGGGTGGATGCTTTTGGTCGGTTCGGTATTTAGGCTCAGGCCATGGCCTTGGCGGATTCTTCCAGCTTGGCGATGAGCTCCTGATATTTGGCAACCTTCTCTCGCTCGGCGTTCACCACATTTTCGGGAGCGTGGGCCACGAATTTCTCATTGGCCAGCTTGCCTTCGGTGATCCGCAGGCCGTTCTTCGCCTTTTCCAGCTCCTTGGCAATGCGCTCCCGCTCTGCCGCCAGATCCACCAGCTCGCTGAGGGGCAGGTAGGCGGTGGCGTCATGGGTCACCACGCTGACAAGGCCGGTCACATCCGCCGGAGCGGTCTCCGGGAAGGTGACATTGCTGGCGTAGGCCAGACGCTGGATGAAGTGCAGGCCCTGCTGATACGGCTCCGCCTGATCGGTGACGATCATCAGCTCCGCCTTTTTGGAGGGGGGCACATTCATCTCGGCGCGGCGGGCACGAATGGCCCGGATCAGGTCCATAACGGCCTCCATAGCGCTCTCCTCCGCCGGGAAGCTCAGAGCCTCTGTGTACTCAGGCCACTGGGCGGTCATCAGGATGTCCTCAGCGCCATCGCACTTGGGAAGGGCCTGATAGATCTCCTCGGTAATGAAGGGCATGAAGGGATGCAGCAGCTTCAGCAGTGTCACCAGAACGTAGCAGAGCACGTTCTGGGCGGTCAGCTTGGCGTCCTCGTCCGTGCCGTTCAGCCGGGTCTTGGTCAGTTCGATATACCAGTCGCAGTAGGTGTCCCAGATGAAGTCATAGACCTTGGCGGAGGCCACACCGATCTCGAAGCTGTCCAGATTCTCGGTGACTTCCTTCACCAGGCGGTTCAGCTTGCTGAGGACCCACTTGTCCTCCCGCTCCAGCTTGTCGGCAGCGGGCAGTTCATAGTGGTCGATGGACAGGTTCATCATCACGAAGCGGCTGGCGTTCCAGATCTTGTTGGCGAAGTTCCGCATGGCCTCGCACTTTTCGGTGTAGAACCGGGTATCGTTGCCGGGGGAGTTGCCGGTGATAAGGTTGAAGCGCAGCGCGTCCGCGCCGTACTTTTCCGCCATTTCCAGGGGGTCGATACCGTTGCCCAGAGACTTGGACATCTTGCGGCCCTTGTCATCCCGCACCAGGCCATGGATCAAAACGGTGTGGAAGGGGATCTTCTTCATCTGCTCGCAGCCGGAGAAGATCATTCGGGCCACCCAGAAGAAAATGATGTCATAGCCGGTGACCATGACGCTGGTAGGATACCAGTAGTTCAGGTCGGCGGTCTGCTCCGGCCAGCCCAGCGTGGAGAAGGGCCACAGGGCGGAGGAGAACCAGGTGTCCAGCACGTCCTCCTCCCGGGTCAGGTGGGTGCTGCCGCACTTTTCGCAGGCGGTGGGATCCTCCCTCTTCACGTTGATGTGGCCGCAGTCCTCGCAGGTCCACGCGGGGATCTGATGGCCCCACCAGAGCTGACGGGAAATGCACCAGTCATGGCAGTTTTCCATCCAGTTGGTATAGGTCTTGGAGAAGCGCTCGGGGACAAATTTCACTTCGCCCTCGTTCACCACCCGCAGGGCCTCCTTGGCCAGAGGCTCCATCTTCACGAACCACTGGGCAGAGATCAGGGGCTCCACGTCATTGTGGCAGCGGTAGCAAGTGCCGACATTGTGGTTGTAAGGCTCCACCTTCACCAGATAGCCCTGCTCCTCCAGATCCTTCACGATGGCCTTGCGGCACTCGTAGCGGTCCATGCCGTTGTAGGGGCCGCCGTTTTCGTTGATGTGACCGTCATCGGCAATGACCCGGATGACCTCCAGATTGTGCCGCAGACCCACCTCAAAGTCGTTGGGGTCGTGGGCGGGGGTCATCTTTACCGCGCCGGTGCCGAAGCCGATCTCGCAGTATTCGTCGCCCACGATGGGGATCTCACGATTCATGATGGGCAGGATGCACTTCTTGCCGATCAGGTGCTTGAAGTTCTCGTCCTCGGGGTTCACGGCCACGCCGGTATCGCCCATCATGGTCTCGGGACGGGTGGTAGCGACTACGATATCGCCGGAGCCGTCCGCCAGAGGATAGCGGATATACCACAGGTGGCCGGGCTTATCCACATACTCCACCTCGGCGTCAGACAGGGCGGTGACGCAGTGGGGGCACCAGTTGATGATGCGGCTGCCCTTGTAGATGAGGCCCTTGTCATACAGCTCGCAGAAGGTCTCCCGGACGGCCTTGGAGCAGCCCTCGTCCATGGTAAAGCGGGCGCGGCTCCAGTCGCAGGAAACGCCCATCTTCTTCTGCTGCTGGACGATGCGGTTGCCGTATTCCTCCTTCCACTTCCAGACCCGCTCCAGGAACTTCTCCCGGCCCAGGTCATAGCGGGTCTTGCCCTCCTTGACGCGCAGCTCTTCCTCCACCTTGATCTGGGTGGCGATGCCGGCGTGGTCGGTGCCGGGGACCCAGAGGGCGGCGTAGCCCTGCATCCGCTTGAAGCGGGTCAGGATGTCCTGCAGGGTGCAGTCCAGCGCGTGACCCATGTGGAGCTGGCCGGTGACGTTGGGGGGCGGCATGACGATGGAGAAGGGCTTCTTCTTGGAGTCCTCCACGCCCTTGAAGCAGTCATGATCCTCCCACATCTGATAGATGCGGGACTCCACCTGCTGGGGCTCATACACCTTGGGGAGTTCTTTGTTCATGTTGATTCTCCTATCTGAAAATGTTGCTTATCTGATGGTTTTTATGGACATTCCGGTCTTTTCCACCCAGAAAGCCGGGAAATTCTCCGGATTGCCTGTGGTCATGGCAGTCTGCGGCAATATCTTTGCGTGATAGTTATTCTGGAACAGAATCCAGTATTTCTTGTACAAATAAGCCTCCTGAAAGGCACTGTAGGGGCGGATTTCCGTTCCTTTTTTCGATTCTTCCGTCAGCACACTGTCATCCAGGCAGATACATGTACGGCCTTTGTCCTTTGCCTGCATACGCCAGCTGAGCCACGCCGCCACATGGGCGCTGTATACAAATATTCCTGCGGCAACGCCCAGAATGCCAACGATCATGGCCGCAAGCAACAGTACCTGCCCCTCCCGCACACGGTTCCATTGGGAGCAGGAGATCCAAAGCAGGATACATCCGGCGGAAATCAGAAAGATCCGGGACAGCAGCCTGACCCAGCGGCCGATTTTCCTTTTTCGGATGAGCACCCGCATCAGGGCCAGCACATCCTGATACGAATACCCATCCGGCAGTTCAAAGCGAAACTCCATCAGCTTCCTCCCAACGAAAAACGCCCCGAGCCGCAAAGGCTCAGGGCGAACAAACAGTCCGTGGTACCACCTGAATTTCACGCATTTCCACGTGACACTCGACCTTTTAACGGGATGTCTCCGTCCGGGCTTACTCTCCTGTTCGGTCCGGCCGCTCCGCGGTGACTTCACTGACCGTCCGGTAGGGCTTGCACCGTCCGCCCTCTCTCTTGACCGTTAAAATCAGCTACTACTCCGCTTCTCAGCGTTTGAACGGAACTCATTATACGATAGCTTTTGTGCTTTGTCAACCTAAGAAAGCCGCAGAATTTCCTTTTTCAGCCGTTGGATGATGCGCTTTTCCAGCCGGGAAATGTAGCTTTGGGAAATCCCCAGCCGGTCGGCCACCTCCTTCTGGGTCTGCTCCTTTCCCCCGCCCAAGCCGAACCGCAGAGTGATGATCTCCCGCTCCCGCGGTGAAAGGGTATCCAGCGCCGACGCCAGCAGGCACAGGTCCACATCGTCCTCCAGAGGCCGCATGACCACATCCGCTTCGGTACCCAGCACGTCGGAGAGCAGCAGTTCGTTGCCGTCATAGTCCGTGTTCAGCGGCTCGTCGAAGGAGACCTCCACCCGCCGTCCCGCGTTTTTCCGCAGAAACATCAATATTTCGTTTTCGATGCACCGGGAGGCGTAGGTTGCCAGCTTGATGTTCTTATCCGTCCGATAGGTGCCCACGGCCTTGATGAGACCGATCGTGCCGATGGAAATGAGATCCTCGATGTTGATGCCCGTATTCTCGAACCGGCGGGCGATGTACACCACCAAACGCAGGTTATGCTCGATCAGCTCCTGTCGGGCTGCCTCCTCTCCCAATCGGTTCAGCAGCTCCGTCTCCCGCTCCCGGCTCAGCGGCGGTGGAAGCGTATCGCTGCCGCCGATGTAATGCAGCTCCGGCTCCCGGCACAATCCCAGACAGCACAGCAGCCGCCGCAGCCATTCTCTCATGATCTCTTCTCCCTTCCCCGCCCCATAAAGCGGTATATCCGCCCCCCAACTCTGTATCCGTCAGGGCGATCCGCAAATTTGGATAACAAACGCCGCCGATCTCCGTCCAATCGCTGCTCACGCTGACCAGCAGCCCGCCTCCCGCCGCCGTCCGCATCGGCAAAAGCTGGGGACGCAGCTTTGGAAAGCGCTGGCGCAGCATAGGCAGGGTCTCTGCCGGCGGACGGTGCTGAATGGCCGCCGCAAGCTGCGGAAACCGGGACAGCTCCGCCGTCAGCACCGGTTCCCCGGCGGTGTCCCGCAGGCTGTTGCCCGTGTCCAGCAATGCGGTGAGGGCCACCGTTTGCCCCAGCAGGCACACCGTCACCGGCAGACACTCCCCCCGGATACCGTGGGCGGCCGCCGCCCGAAAGATCACCGTCAGCAGCAGGTAGACCCCTGACGCAGAAAGCAACAGGGTTTTCCCGTTGACATTCGTATAGAAAATTCCCCGGGCGTTGGGAATGTGCTGCCCCGCCAACAGTCCGAGGGCCAGAACCGTCCCCGCCAAAGCGCAGGCGATGGCGACGGTCAGCAGCGTCAGCCGGAGAAAATGGGTCTCCCGGCCAAAGGCGATGAGCGCCAGCAGCAGCCCCACCCCCGCCTTTACCAGCGTTTCCGTGAGAAAGCCCCCGCCGGGGAGGAACACCGCCGCGGCATACAGCCCGCCCAGCACTCCGCAGAGGAGGTAGCGCCGGCGGCGCAGAGGGATCCCCGCCAGCCGTGCCGTAGAGAGAAACAGCAGGTAGTCCAGCAGGGCGTTGAACAGAAACACACTGTCCAGATACACCACCGTCATACGCTCTCCCCCCTCTCACAAGGAGATTATAAGCCGGGCCGTTCCGAAAAAAGGTCGAAAGAAAGCCCGGCGGACAAGAAAGCCGTCCGCCGGGCAAATGAGGCGCTTTATACCATCAGCAGCGCGCTGATACCGGTAGCCGCCAAACCAAAGACCAATACGCCCACCAGAATCAGGGCAATGATACGGGTCCGCTTCGGAGTCATTTCGGGGTTCCTCCTTTAACTTCCCCGCTGGCGGGGAGAATTTTTTTGATGCTCTTTTCTACCTTGGACCGGGGCAGCATCAGCTCATGACCGCAGCCAAGGCACTTCAGCTTGATGTCCATGCCCACCCGGGTGATCTCCCATTGCTTGGAGCCGCAGGGGTGGGTCTTTTTCAATTCTACAACGTCTTTTATATGCAGATCCATAAAAGGGCCTCCTGTCACCGCTGCGGCGAAGCCGCATAAGGTGGAATATCAAAGAAAAGGATGTGATCCGTATGCCGGAAAACAGAGGTTACTTACCGGAAGGGCTGTCCGCCCCGCCGCTATACACACTGGAAATGCTGCGCCGCGCCGTGAGTAACGGCGCCGTACTGGAGGGGACCGTCCAGCGGTGCGATGGGGACCTGAACCTGTACTTACAGCTTGGGAGCACTTTCGCGAAAATTCCCAGAGAGGAAGTCACCGCTCCGTGGATCAGCGGTGCAGACCGGGAGATCGCCGTTTTATCAAGGGTCGGAAAGCAGGTCTGTTTTACGGTGGAATCCCTCTCCGCCGACGCGAAAGGCGCGCCGACGGCCCTGCTCTCCCGCCGGAAGGTCCAGGAACAGGCTATAGAGGAAATGCGCCGCAGTCTGAAGCCGGGAGCCGTGGTGGTGGGAAAGGTGGTACGCATGGAGCCCTTCGGGGCCTTCGTGGACATTGGCCGGGGCATCGTGGCTCTGCTGCCCACGGAATACATCTCCGCCGCCCGCATCCGCCATCCCAACGAGCGGTTCCGGGTGGGGCAGAAAATTCTGGCAGTGGTCAAGGTCTTTGACCGGGAAAACCGGCGGATCACCCTGACCCACAAGGAGCTGTTAGGCACCTGGCTGGAAAACGCCAGCCGCTTTTCCGAGGAGGACACGGTGCGGGGCACTGTCCGGGGTGTTATGGACTATGGCTGCTTTGTGGAACTGGCCCCCAACCTTTCCGGTCTCACCGACCAGCGGGAGGATCTGCGGGAGGGGGACGGGGTCTCCGTCACCATCCGCTCCATCCGCCCGGAGCGCATGAAGATCAAATTACAGGTCATTGAAGTGCTGCCGCCTGCGGAGCCGCCGGAAACGCTGCCCTACTGGATCACCGACGGGGTACTGGATCGCTGGATCTACTCCCCCGCCAACTGTGAGCGGCCTCCGGTGGTCACGGAATTCACTGAGATTCCTTGATCTTCTCCCAGTAGCTTTTCGCGGCCTGCTCGGTCTTGTTGTCGCCGTAGTGATAATAGCGGGCGTTTTTGATGGCGTCCGGCAAATACTGCTGGCGAACCCAGTGGTGGCCGTAGTTATGGGGGTACTTGTAGCCCTGTTCCCGCTCCAATCCGGCGGAATCAGCGTGGACATTCTGCAGCTCCCGGGGCACGTCGCCCCCCCGGCCCGCCTTCACATCCGCCCACGCGGACATGATACCGGTGCAGACGCTGTTGGACTTGGGGGCCGTGGCAAGCAGGATGGCGGCCTGTGCCAAGGGGAGCTGTGCCTCCGGCAGGCCAAGCTGCATGGCGGTATCCACGCAGGACTTTACAATGGTGATGGCCTGGGGATAGGCGAGACCCACGTCCTCACTGGCGGCGCACAGCAACCGGCGGCAGGGGGTGATGAGATCCCCGGCCTCCAGAAAGCGGGCCAGGTAGTGGAGGGCCGCGTCGGGATCGCTGCCCCGGAGTGACTTGTGGAGGGCGGAGGCAGCGTCATACATGGCGTCGCCGCCCCGGTCATACCGCATGGCGCTACGCTGGACCAGGGCCTTGGCGTCCTCCTCCGTCAGCAGCAGGCCACCGTCCTTGGGGACCGCCGCCTCGCAGAGAAGTTCCACGGCGTTGATGGACTTGCGCACATCGCCGCCGCAGCCCTGGGCCACCAGGTCCGGCACACCGGCCTCCCAGGTGAGGGGCAGGGGCGTCCGGGACTTCATGATCTCCAACGCCCGCAGCACCGCCGGACGGATTTCCGCCGCCGGGACGGATTTGAACTCAAACACGCTGCTGCGGGAAAGCAGCGCGTTATACACATAGAAAAAGGGATTTTCCGTGGTGGAGGCGATGAGGGTCAAGGACCCGTTCTCCATAAATTCCAGCAGGCTTTGCTGCTGCTTTTTGTTGAAATACTGGATCTCATCCAGATACAGCAGGATGCCGCCGGGGGCCAGCAGCGTCCCCACATCCGCAATGATGTCCTTCACGTCCTGCAAGGACGCCGTGGTGGCGTTCAGGCGGTACAACGTCTTGTGGGTCTTTTCCGCGATGATGTTGGCCACGGTGGTCTTGCCGGTGCCGGAGGGACCATAGAACACCATGTTGGCGTCGGTCCCGGCGTCGATCAGGCGGCGCAGAACACCGCCGGGCGCCAGCAGGTGCCGCTGACCCACAACTTCATCCAGAGTTTTCGGACGGATCTCGTCCGCTAAGGGCCGGTGCATAGCGTCCCTCCCTTCTGTCAAATGCTGAAACTGTATTATAGCATAACTGCCCGGAAAATGCTATGATTTTTTCTCTTTCATTCCCACAGAATTCGTGATAAAATAACACCATTCTTGTACATAGGAGGTGCGCCATGCGGTACAAGGCGTCCACCCTGCGGATCATCGAAAAGTTGAAGGAACTGTACCCGGAGGGGCTGTGTTCTCTGCAATACGAGAAGGATTACGAGCTGTTGTTCGCTGTGCGGCTGTCCGCCCAGTGCACCGACGCCCGGGTAAATCTGGTGACCCCGGCGCTGTTCACCCGGTTTCCCACGCTGGAAGCCTTCGCCGCAGCGGACCCCAGGGAGGTGGGCGAATACATCCACTCCTGTGGGTTCTACAATGGAAAATCCAAGGATCTGGTGGCCTGCGCCCAGCAGCTTTTGGAGCGATTCGGTGGGAAGGTTCCCGACAATATGGAGGATCTCACCTCCCTCCCCGGCGTGGGACGGAAAACCGCCAATCTGATTTTGGGCGATGTGTACGGCCAGCCCTCCTATGTGTGCGACACCCACTGTATCCGCATCACCGGGCGGCTGGGCATCACCGACGGGTCCAAGGACCCGGTGAAGGTGGAGCAGCAGCTTCGCAAGGCCATCCCCCCGGCAGAATCCGGGCCTTTCTGCCACCGGATGGTGCTCTTTGGCCGGGATGTATGCACCGCCCGGTCCCCCAAATGTGAAGGCTGCCCCCTGAAAGAGGACTGCGCCGCAGGGAAAAAGCTGAAATAACACATCAAATGTGTCTGGGATCTCCCAGGCACATTTTTTATAGGCCGCTCATATACTGGTCTGAGACTGAGAGCATGGGAGGACACAGCCATGGATGAAAACGCCAAACGGATGATGGACCAGCTGAAGGCCGATCCCGCCGCCCTTCGGCAGCTTATGCAGTCCCGCGATGGGCAGGCGCTCATGCAGGCGCTGACTCGGCCGGACAACGGCGCGGGGCTTCAGCGGGCCATGCAGGCTGCCATGCGGGGGGATACGAACGTCATGGCGGAGCTGGTGGGGCGGGTGGCCCAAAGCCCGGAGGGCGCGGCTTTGATGGAGCGCGTCAGCCAGCGGCTCCAGAAATAAGGAAGGAGGTCCGGCCTCATGGCGGAGTTTGACGACAAGCTGAATAGTCTCCTCTCCAACCCGGAGGCCATGGACCAGATCATGAAAATGGCCCAATCCCTCATGGGAAACGGCGGTGGGACGGAGCAGCCTCCCCCCGCCGCGCCGCCCTCCGGCAAAACAGGAAACGCGGTACAAAACGGCGGGGGCCCGTTTCAGCAAAGTGGCCCCGTCAGCGGAGAGACGGCACAGAGTTGGGGCCAGCCCAGCCCGGAAAGCCGAAACCCATCTCCCAGCGGGCCGGTGGTGAACGGTCAGCCGGGGTCTGGCCCGGGTTTTTTCTCCGGACTGGGTGATCTGGATCCCAAGGCCATCGCCTCCCTCCTGCCGGTCCTCCGGGAGCTGGGAGAGGCCCAGAACAGCAACGCCCGTCAGCTTTTGTTCGCCCTGCGGCCCTATCTGAAACCGGAGCGCCAGGATAAAGTGGAGCGGGCATTGCAGCTGGCCCGGCTGTTCCGGGTGGGGAAAAAATTCCTGCTGAGGGGGGATGGCCATGTATAACCGCTACATCCGCCGGGATGACGGCACCTATACCAAGGTGGCGGAGCCGGAGCCGCCCCGGCAGGAAACGGCTGATCACGGATCGCAGCCCCCTCCCCCGCCGCCAGACGGTCCTACTGAATCCAGCCCCCGATCCGGCGGCCCGCCGCCGTCCTTCGGCGGCACGGAGGGCCTTGCCGGGTACCTGCGGCGGATACTGGATCAGCTGCATCTGGATCGGGTGGACGCTGGGGATCTGCTGCTGTTGGGTCTGCTGTACTTTCTGTTCCGGGAAAAGGCGGACGAGGAGCTGCTGGTGGCCCTGGGCCTGCTGCTGATTTTATAAACGTAAAACACCGTACCTGACTCGCGTCAGGTACGGTGTTTTTCAGACCAGCAGCTCCTGCCAGTCCGCGTATTCCAGATGATGAGCGTCCGCCAAGGCCCGCAGCGTTTCTTCGGCGTCTAAGGGGGCGCACCATGCCATACCGCAGTCCGCCGTCAGCTCCCGGGGAGTGGGGATCAAGCGGCCAGGGAGGTTCTGCGCCTTGCAGAGCGCTTCCATGGCCATGGCTGCTGCCGTGGTGTGGAACGTCACCACCAGTTTCAGGGTTTTGGGTCTCATTCCGCCAGCTCCTTTACCGCCCGGATCGCCGTGTCGATCTCATGTTCCGTGTTGAACCAGCCGAAGCTGAACCGCACGGCTCCCTGGCGCTCCGTGCCCAAAGCCCGGTGCATCCGGGGGGCGCAGTGGGCACCGGGACGGGTGGCAATGCCGTAGTCCTGCGCCAGCGCGTCCGACACCTCGCCGGAATCGTAGTCCCGGATATTCAGCGCCACCACCGCCGTCCGGGGAGCGGTAAAATCGCCGTAGACCGTTACGCCGGGGATGACGGAAACCCCCTCATAAAACCGGCGCATGAGGGCTTCCTCTTTCTCCCGGATGGTCTCCATGCCCACCGCCCGGATATAGTCCAGCGCGGCGGACAGCCCTGCGATGCCGTGGCCGTTGAGGGTCCCCGCCTCCAACCGTGTAGGCAGCTGCTCCGGCTGGGCGGGGTTGTAGGTCTGGACACCGGTGCCCCCCACCTTCCAAGGCCGGAGGGCAACGTTCTCTCCCAGACACAGCCCACCGGTTCCCTGCGGCCCCATCAGGGACTTGTGCCCGGTGAAACAAAGCAGGTCGATCTGCTGGGCCACCATGTCGATGGGCAGGACTCCCGCCGTCTGGGAGGCGTCCACAAGAAAGATCAGGCCGTGGGCATGGGCGATGGCCCCCACCCGGCCAATATCCACGGCGTTTCCTGTGAGGTTGGAGGCATGGGTGCAGATGATGGCCCGCGTCTCCGGGCGGATCAGCCGCCCGAACTCGCCGTAGTCGATCCGCCCCTGCCGGTCAGCCGGGACGAAACTGAGAGACACGCTCCGCTCCGCCTCCAGCCGGTACAGAGGACGCAGGACGGAATTGTGCTCCAGATCCGTGGCGATCACATGGTCGCCGGGGTCCAGCAGGCCGCAGATGGCCATGTTCAGGGCCTCCGTGGAGTTGGCGGTGAACACCACATGGTCAGGCCGGGGACAGTTGAAGAATGTTGCCAGCTTTTCCCGGGTGCCGTAGATCATCCGGGAGGCAGAAAGGCTCCCCTCGTGGGTGCCACGGGCGCTGTTGCCCAAGGTGGTCATAGCCGACACCACCGCGTCGATCACCGGCTGGGGCTTCTGGCGGGTGGTGGCGGCGTTGTCCAGATAGATCATGGCTTGATGACTTTCCCGGCGGCGGCCAGCGTCTCCGCGATGGCGTACATATTGGTGATGCTGCCCACGGCCAGGGTCTCCTTCAGCTTGTAGAAGTCCAGACAGGTGCCGCAGGTGCGGATCTCCACGCCCTGCGCCTCCATGAACTTCAGATCCTCCAAAGAATCGGACCCCGCGCAGGTAAGGTATGCGCCGGAATTATAGAACAGGATGGTCTTAGGCAGTGTAGGCAGCTGGCTGACGGCGTACAAAAAGCCCTTCATCAGCGTCTTTCCAAGAGCTTCCTCCCCGTTGCCCATGCAGTTGGAGCCGACGGCAACCACCAGATCCCCACGGGCATCCGGGGCACAGGCGGTCTCTTCCGCGGGCTGTACCGGGGCGGACACCTCCATGGTGACGGAGAACCGCTTCTCCCCGGTCTTTTCCGCCCGGACGGGCAGCTGGCAGCTGGCGGCCAGCTTGCTGAGGTTCTGGACCGCCGCCTCATTGTCCACCAGAATTTCCAGTGTATCAGGGGTTTGCAGCTCTGCCAGAGCCTTCTTCGCCATCACAACGGGAATGGGGCACTGCTTGCCCAGCGCATCTACAACAACAGACATGGAACACAACTCCCTTTAATTCAGATTTTCAAGTTCAGTGTAGCACGATACTGCGTGATTCGCAAGAAAAAACAACGGGATATGGCAAAACCCCCGCCGAAACCTCGGCGGGGGCGAATTCTGTCAGACGATCTCAAGGGTATGCTCCGTTTGGGCGACCACCGCACCTATGATGGCGCTGTCCGGGTCTCGCTCCCGCAGAGCCGCGAGCAAGGCCCTGGCTTCCTCCATAGGGAGGGCCACCAGCAATCCGCCGGAGGTCTGGGGATCGGAGATCAGGTCCACGCGGGCCTGCTGGACGCTCTCCGCCACGGTCAGGCGGGGCTTCACATAGTCCAGATTCCGGTAGGCTCCGGCGGGGATGATCCCCATTTCCGCGAATTCCAGCGCCCCCGGCAATAAGGGGAGCCGCCGGCTGTAAAGGCGGATGGTCACGCCGCTGCCTCGGGCCATTTCATCGGCGTGGCCCAGAAGGCCGAAGCCGGTGACGTCCGTACAGGCGTGGATCTCCTGGCATTTGGACACGGCCTCCGCCGCGTGGGCGTTCAGCCGGGCCATGGAGTGAACCAGACGGTCATACTGCTCCGGCTCCAGCAGGTCTGCCTTGGCAGCGGTGGTCAGGACGCCGGTGCCGAGGGGCTTGGTCAAAACCAGCGCATCTCCCGGTCTGGCGCCCACGTTCCGCAGGGCCTTGTCCGGATGGACATAGCCGGTGACGCACAGGCCGTATTTCGGCTCATCGTCCTGAATGGTGTGGCCACCGGCGATGACGCAGCCCGCCTCCACAGCCTTCTGGTGGCCGCCCTCTAAAATTTTCCGGATGGTCTCCTGAGAGAGACAGCCGGGGACGCACAGCAGGTTCATCGCCACGGCAGGCCGTCCCCCCATGGCGTACACGTCACTGAGGGCGTTAGCCGCGGCGATCTGGCCGAACCAGAAGGGGTCATCCACAATAGGGGTGAAGAAATCCACGGTATGAATGGCGGCGATCTCGTCGGTAATGCGGTAAACACAGGCGTCGTCGCTGGTGTCAAAGCCCACTAACAGGTTGGGGTCAACCCGGTTGGGAAGGTCTTTCAGAATGTTCGATAGGACACCCGGCCCTAATTTTGCCGCTCAACCCGCTGATGGGGTCAGCTGCGTCAGACGAGGCTCCTGATCCATGATGCTCCCTCCCTTCCCGATATCTGGCCGTGGGCTTCACGGTCAGGAAAAGTATAGCACAGTTCCCGCCGTTTGGCAATTCGCCCGTGCTGGACTTTTTTGCAATCCTATGGTAACATACTTCAACAAAAACAGATGAGGTTCGCGGGCAGCCGCGAAGGATGGGAGCAGCTATGGGTATTGTGGTGTTGGGCGCCGTTTTCGTGGATATTAAGGGGTATCCCGCCGATGTATATATTCCCGGTGGGCGGAACGCCGGACGGGTGGAGATCGTCCACGGCGGCGTCAGCCGGAATCTGGTGGAGGACATTGCCAACGTGGAGCTGCGGCCCACCTTCGTCAGTCTGGTGGACACCACCGGCACCGGAGCGGACGTGATCCGCAAGCTGCAGGACCACAAGGTCAACACGGACTACATCCGGGCCGTGCCTGACGGTATGGGTACCTGGCTGGCCGTTTTCGACAACGGCGGCGACGTGGTGGCCTCCATTTCCAAGCGGCCGGACCTGCGGCCCATCGTGGAGATCCTGGAGGATCACGGAGACGAGATCTTCCGCAATGCCGACAGCATTGCCTTGGAGATCGACTGCGACAAGGAGATCGTAAAGGCGGTCTTTTACTACGCGGAAAAATACCGCAAACCGGTGTTTGCCGCCGTGTCCAATATGAGTATCGCCGTGGAGCGGCGGGACTTTCTGCGCTTCTGCTCCTGCTTCGTGTGCAACCAGCAGGAGGCGGGAATTCTGTTCTCAGAGGACTATGACAGCAAGACCCCGGAGGAGCTGCGGGACATTCTGGCCCACCACGTACAGGCGGCGGAGATCCCCCGGATGGTAGTGACCATGGGGGCCCAAGGAGCGGTCTACGCCATGCAGGACGGTTCCTGCGGCATCTGCCCCGCCAGAAAGGTGGACGTGAAGGACACCACCGGCGCGGGGGACGCCTTCTTCGCCGGGATCACCATGGGCCTGACCTACGGGAAAACCATGGATGAAGCCTGCGAGATCGGCACCCGGCTGTCTGCGTCGGTGATCTGCACGTCGGAAAACGTGTGTCCCCGGTTCCTGCCCAGCGAATTCGGGCTGGAACCCGGCAGAGCCGCCGGAGAGCAGCTGACCTTTGATATATAAAGTTTTCGGAACAAAAGAGGAGAACACCATGAACATCAGAACAGCGACATTGAACGATCTGGACGCGGTAACTGCCGTGGAGGCTGCCTGCTTCCCGGCGGCGGAGGCCGCCTCAAAAGAGGAATTTGCAGAGCGGCTGCGGTATTACGGCAACCACTTCTGGCTCATGATGGACGGCGAAAAGCTCATCGGCTTTGTGGACGGCATGGTGACGGACCAGACCGACCTGACCGACGATCTCTATGCGCAGGCCCACGCTCACAACGAACAGGGCTGCTGGCAGATGATCTTCGGCGTCAACACATTGCCGGAACACCGGTGTCAGGGCGTGGCGGCCGCTTTGCTGGAACGCGCCATCTCCGACGCAAAGGCCCAGGGCCGGAAAGGTCTGGTACTGACCTGTAAGGACAGGCTGGTGCACTACTACGCCAAGTTCGGCTTTGTCAGCGAGGGCGTGTCCGGCTCCACCCACGGCGGCGCGGTGTGGTACCAGATGCGGCTGACCTTCTGAGTCATCGAAAGCAGATGCAAAACCCCGCCGGGAGAAATTCTCCCGGCGGGGTTATTGTTCGGTCAGACTTCTTTTATCGGCGGATAAACTGGATATTCATGTCCACCCGGCCGTTGATCCCGGCCACGGCGCGGCTGCTGGAGAACTGCCAGTAGTCCATGTGATACACCAGCGTGGGGCACAGCTTCTCGGACTTTTCGCTCTTGTACTCAGGATACCAGCTCAGATAGTCCGCCAGAGCGCCCTGATCGTACTTCATGTAGGTCACATACGTACCGCCGTAGACCATGGGGGTATACCCCGCGTCCTTGATCCGCTCGCAGAAAGCCACAGCGCAGGCGGTAGCCATTTCCGGGGACGTGCCGTAGACCCGGTAGGTGGAATCGTGCATCTCCCAGTCGTAAGCCACGGGGCCGTTGATGTCCAGCCCGTCCAGCAGGCTGATGACGTAATCCGCCTCCTCGATGGCCTCCTCCACGGTGACAGCCTGGGCGAAGAAGTACACGCCGGTCTCCAGCCCCGCCCGCATAGCGCCCCGGATGTTCTGCTCGTAGTATTTGTCGGTGTTCAGGCTGCCGGTGCCGGTGCCCCGGAAGCCCACCCGGACCATGGCGAAGTCGATGTTGTCATCCGCCACGGCGTCCCAGTCGATCTCCCCCTGGAAGGAGGAAACGTCGATGCCGTACCGGGTGCGGAACTCGCCGCCCAGGTATTCCAGCCGACGCTGATTTTCATTTTCTTCACCCGTCCAGATGAAATCCACGTCGGAGAACACGTTCAGCGGACGGTCCCGGTAAATGGGCACGGTCTTGCCGCCGTATTCAAGGGTGCGGTCCAGCGTGGCACCGGGCTTGTAGACCTCGGAGGGCTTGGTAGCCGTGCTCTCCGGCGTGATCTGCGGCGCTTCAAAGCGCACCTCGCCGGTGCCGTAATTGCGGATATTGCCCTGGATCACGCAGTCCACCAGGGTCACATCCTTCGTAACGCCGGGAGCTAAGATCAGATCGCCGCCGATCCGGATGCCCTTCAGCGTCGCGCCGTCCGCCGCACTGATAAGCAGGCTGCCGGAAACATCCTCCGTCACAGTGGTGGTCTCCTTCACCAGCGTATCCACCATGTTGCTGAGGATATTGATCAGCTCCGCCCGGGTGATGGGGTCCGTGGGCCGGAAAGTGCCGGCGGCGGAATCCGTCAGATACCCGCGAGCCTCAAATTCTCCCACATAGGCCATCGCGTACTCCGCGATCTGGTCCGTGTCCGTATAATCCGGTGCGGCGGTCTCCGGCGCGATCCGGAAGGCGCGGCCGATCATGGCCACCGCCTGCTGCCGGGTGATGGTGCTGGAGGGCAGCGCCGCGCCCTGATTGCCCAGATAGATGCCGGAGGCATGGAGCTTCAGGATGGCATCCTCCCAATAGGTCCCGGCGGTATCCGAGAAGGTGTCCGCAGGAGAGGCGTTCTGAAAATGGAGAAAACGGTCCAGAATTCCCGCAAAAGCGCCGCGTGTGATGGATTTATCCGGACGGAACGTACCATCGTCATATCCCTGAATGATCCCATACTCCCCGGACCACTTATTGATGGCGGACTCCGCCCAGTGTCCGTTCGTATCCGCAAATGCGTTGGCCGTCATGACGGTGCAGCCCACCGCCAGAGCCGCCGCTGTCAGCCACTTTCCAAAATGCCGCTTCATAGTTGCTCCTTTCTGTCAAAGCCAGTCGAATCTATACCGAAAAAACGCCACGGCCCTTATGGGCCGTGGTATTATGTCGCCCTACGGGCACATTATAGCGAAACCGGAGACATGGGTCAATATTCTGTCGGAAATTTCTCCCGGAAAATTATGTAAAGTTTCAGAAAGTGCTCCCCCCTCTCCCCGGAAAAAGCACCCGGCTTCACCTATGCGCTCTTTCCCTCTTGCAATGCGCAAACAGGCAGGGTAGCATGGAGTTGATCCCGAAAACCGGCACAGAGACCCAAATTGTCGATCAAACCGCTTTGCGGCTTTCGCTGCGGTAGGAACCGAATCAGGAGGGAAACGCTATGGCATTGCTTGTATTCGCCATTTTGAACGTTATGTGCTGCTATTTTTGCTATTTCGTCGGCACGCAAAAGGGATACAACGGGCCGCTTTGTGCTTTTGCCGGGTTATTTGGCAGTTTTCTTGCGTGTCTGATCCTGCTTCTGATGCCCGATAAAGCCAGTGACACATTTAACAGCGCCGCCTATAACCGGGAAGTATCTGAACTGAGACAGCAGGTAAAGGATCTGCAAAAGAGGATCACTGAATTGGAGCACAGCGCGGCGCCGGCAGATCAGCCGAAAGCGGCGGTCCATACGGAGCAAGCAAAGGACGAGCCGATCACTGAGATCAGCAAGCCGGTTCGGTTCCCCACCCGAACATCGGACACGGTCATTTGTCCTGGCTGCGGGAAGCGGCAACAGGGAAATCGGAACAGCTGCTACGCCTGCGGGCTGCCATTCTACTATGAGGATGAGCCAAGGCCGTAACAGTTCCGGTTCGAGATACAATAAAGGATTCAAAAAAACGGCGGAGACCATTTAAAATGGTCCCCGCTGTTTTTTGCATTCTCTAACAATTTCCGTTTGGAACACTGCTGCTCAAAAGGTGAAAAATTGCAAAGCACGAATCATTCCACCGTCACGCTTTTGGCCAAATTCCGGGGCTTATCAATATCGCAGCCCTCCCACAAAAGCTGCGCTTTTGCGGGAACCCTATGATTTAACTCAAATCGTCCGGAATGAATCCGTCCGATTTCAAGATTTTGCGCTATGCGCAAAATGCTTGTGCGCCGCACTTGCGGCGAGCCAGCGCGGCTGTATCCGGTTCGGAAGCGGGTTTATTCCACCGTCACGCTCTTAGCAAGGTTCCGGGGCTTATCAATGTCGCAGCCCTCCCACAAAAGCTGCGCTTTTGCGGGAGCCCTATGATTTAACTCAAATCGTCCGGAATGAATCCGTCCGATTTCAAGATTTTGCGCTATGCGCAAAATGCTTGTGCGCCGCACTTGCGGCGAACCAGCGCGGCTGTATCCGGTTCGGAAACGGGTTTATTCCACCGTCACGCTTTTAGCAAGGTTCCGGGGCTTATCAATGTCACAGCCGCGCTGGAGAGCCACATAATAGGCAAAGAGCTGCAGGGGCACCACGCCCAAAGAGGGCTGCACCACCGGGTGGGTCTCCGGCACAGCTATGACGCTGTCCGCCGTGTGGTCCATTTTCTCCTTGAGCGGCTCCGTGGCCAGCGCCAGCACCTCGGCTCCACGGGCCTTTACCTCCACCACATTGCTCATGGCCTTGTCAAAGAGCGGCTCGTAGGTGCCCAGGGCCACCACCAGCGTTCCCGGCTCGATGAGGGAAATGGTGCCGTGCTTCAGCTCGCCGGAGGCATACGCCTCGGAGTGGATATAGCTGATCTCCTTCAGCTTCAGGGAGCCTTCCAGACCCATGGCATAGTCCAGATTCCGGCCGATGAAGAAGATGGAATCGTGGTTGAAGTACCGGGAGGCGAAATACTTCACATCCTCGATGCTTGTCAGCACCCGTTCCAGCTTTTCCGGAAGGGCTTCCAGCTCGTGAAGGATGGTATCGTACTCCGTTTTCTCAATGGTACCCAGCAGATTGCCCAGATACAGGGCGATGAGGTCCATCAGGACCAGCTGAGTGGAGTAAGCCTTCGTGGTAGCCACGGCGATCTCCGGACCGGCCCAGGTATAGAGCACATCGTCCGCCTCCCGGGCGATGGAGGAGCCTACCACATTCACCACCGCCAGTGTCCGGCCGCCGCGCCGCTTGGCCTCCCGCAGGGCGGCCATAGTATCCAGCGTCTCACCGGACTGACTGATGAAAATGACCAGAGAATGATCGTCCACCAACGGGTCGCAGTAGCGGAATTCCGAGGCCAGACACACCTCCACCGGGCGGCGGAGCAGGCGCTCCCAGTTGTACTTGCTGACCATGCCCACATGGTAGCTGGACCCGCAGGCCACGATGAAAATACGGCTGACGCCCTGGATGTATTCCTTCGTCAGGCGCAGGTCATCCAGCACCACCCGGCCCTCCCGGACCCGGGGGGAGACGGTTTTCCGGATGGCCTCCGGCTGCTCGAAGATCTCCTTGAGCATAAAGTGGGGGTAGCCGCCCTTTTCCGC